>ENA-OSEO01000867-OSEO01000867.1-sediment-metagenome-genome-assembly--contig:-NODE-867-length-66248-cov-7.173611_pt1 | contig 66248 bp, 62 predicted proteins | sample MGYA00237883_ERZ534232 | MGnify/ENA metagenome assembly ERZ534232
TGGAATCCCTTTCAATCTGACACCTCCGTCTATTTATTTTACATGACTTTGGTGTCCATTAAACTCATCCTACCTCAAACCTTGTGGTATTTTATTAATACCATGCGTGCCTATGTTGGGGTTACGGATAATGACTGGTTCAATTATTTGAGCAGTTTGCCGGAACTGGCAGAGGTTAATTTCTGGCAGCCGCATGGAAACCATACCTTTAAAGCCCTTGATCAAGGCGAACTATTCCTGTTCAAATTGCGCTCCCCGAATAATTACATTGTTGGTGGTGGAATATTCTGGTATTCAAGCATATTACCTATAAGCTTGGCGTGGGAATCTTTCGGGCAGGCTAACGGTGCCAGGGATTACTGGGAAATGCGCAAACTTATAGTGCGGGCGAGGCATGAGTCAGTACAATCTAACGTTGATTTCAATATCGGTTGCATAATACTTGAGCAACCGTTTTTCCTGCCGCGCGAAAAATGGATACCGGTGCCTTCGGACTGGAAGCCCAATATCGTCCAGGGCAAGAGATATGATTTAACAGTGGAACCCGGCCTTTCCATCTGGCGGCAACTGCAGGGGGCAGAACCTTTAACATATACTGTGTGTGAAGAAGCTGCCCGCTATGGCAAGCCGACTCTTACACTGCCGCGGCTGGGGCAGGGAACATTTCGTGTTCTGGTGACTGATGCTTATGAAAGGCGTTGTGCCATGACCAATGAGCGGACTCTGCCTGCCCTGGATGCGGCTCATATTAAACCTTATGCCGAATCCGGCGGGCATACCATCAACAACGGTATATTGATGCGGCGGGATTTACATGCCCTTTTCGATAGAGGTTACATAACTATTAATCCGGCGCTGGAAATCGAAGTCAGCCGGAAGATCAAGGAAGAATTCGAAAACGGCCGGGATTACTACCGCCTGCACGGCGGTAGAATCCATGTGCCAGCTAAAGCGGTGTATCACCCTTCCCGGGATTATTTAGATTGGCACAACACCCACGTGTACCTGGGGTGATTTGCACTAACCTCAAACCGCACCCATGCGTTATTATAGGGTATAACCCGGCATGGTGAGGTGTTTGATATGGCAAGAACAAGTTCAACCTGGGTGATTTTGTTGCTGGCGGCGCTGCCGGTGCTGGCTGGAGCCTGCGGTGGGGTACAGGTGCATACTGAAGAATCCAGCCGCAAGATTGCCGAAGAGTTTGTCAGGCAGGAAGCCACATTCAAGTTCGACGGCATTCCGGAAACGCTGGAAGTGGTAAATACCACCGCGTTGGGGGATGGTTGGCAGTTTACCATCGAATATGAAAGCCGGCACGCCGGCTACGGGGACCGCAGCGGCCAAGCCCTGCTGGAAGTGATCACGCCACATACCTGCCTGGTAACCGTGGAAAACGGTGAGGTGGTGGCGGCGGTGATGGACCAGAAGTGGGATATGATCGAGCAAAGGTCGAACCTGGAAATAAAGCTGGCGCCCATTCACCAGGTTGACGTCTACATCATGGAATCATACCCGGAACAGATCGGCGTGCATATCCGGGGCGGGCTTTCGGATGGCTGTACCACCTTCCACGGGTTGACGGTAACCCGGGAGGGCAATGTGGTGAATATCGAAGTTACCGTCCAACGCCCCAGGGGGGTCGACTGCCCGGCGGTTTACAACTACTTCGAACAGAATGTGAACCTGGGCACCGATTTCGCCTTCGGGACCACCTTCACCCTGAATGTGAATGACTATACCACCACTTTTCCGGGCACGCTGATGCAGGGTTAGAGGGCGTTGACTGCCCTCTCCAGCCTCTGAAGGGCTTCTTTGAGAACACTCCTGGGGCAGGCAATGTTCATGCGCTGGAACCCGGAGCCGCCGGCGCCGAACAGGAAGCCGTCATCCAAACCGAGCTTTGCTTTTTTGCGCACAAACTGCCTGAGTGCCATGTCATCCATGCCGAGTTTACGGCAGTCCAGCCAGAGCAGATAAGTTGCCTGGGGCTTGATGGGGGTGATTTGGGGGATGTGGGCGGCAAAGAACTCCAGGGCAAACTGCAGGTTGGACTCCAGGTATTCAAGCATCTGTTCCAGCCATTCATCCCCGTGGCGGTAGGCGGCTTCCATGGCGGTATAGCCGAACAGGTTGGGGCCGGTTATGCCAATGCCGGCTTCCTTGAAGGCATTCCTCAGTTTGGTGTTTGGAATGATGATGGAGGATGCATGCAACCCCGGCAGGTTGAAGGTCTTGGAAGGTGCCATGCAAACGATGCAGTTCTGTTCGAACTCCTTTGAAATGGCGGCAAAGGGGGTGTGGCGGTAGCCCTTGTAGAGCAGTTCGCAGTGGATTTCATCCGAAATTACAGTGGCGCCGCGGTTTATGGCAATTTCCCCCAGGAGTTCGAGTTCGGGGCGCTCCCACAGGCGGCCGATGGGGTTGTGGGGGTTGCACAGCACCAGCGCCTTTGCCCGGCTGGGGTAGTCGTGCATGCCGGTCCTGGGGGCGAACCTTGCCTTGAGGTCGTCAAAATCCATCTCGTAGCGGCCGTTGTCGAGCCTGAGCTGGTTGGTGGCAACCTGGCAGCCGCTCTGCTTTACCACCGGGAAGAAGGGGTAGTAAACCGGTTCCTGGAGGATGACTTCATCCCCCGGGCGGGTCAGGGCTTTGAGGGCGGTGGAAATGGCCGGGATGACCCCGGCGGTGAACACGATCCATTCCGGCTCGATCTTCCAGCCGAACTTTTGCTGCATGCGCTCCACCACCGCATCGGTGAGGCCCTTGCCCGGCAGGGTGTAGCCATAGAAGGGGTGGGCGGCTCTTTCCCGCAGGGCTTCGGTGATGGGTTCGGCGGTGGGGAAGTCCATATCCGCCACCCACATGGGGATAATGTCGGCACTGCCGAAGATTTCTTCGGCGGCGTCCCACTTGACGCTGTTGGTGTTTAACCTCGGGTGAACCCGGTCGAAATCATATTTCATAGTCAGAGTCTGGCTGGTGTCAAAATTTACTGGCCGGTTTTAATTAACCGGTCAACCGTCCTGTCTGGGCGTTTGCCGGTCAGGTCGAAAGTGTTTTGAAGGTTCATCCAGAACTGCGGGGTTGTACCCAGAGCTTCCGAGAAGAGCCAGGCCGTTTCCGGAGTTATGCCACGCTTGCCCCGGATTATTTCGTTGACTCTTTGAAGAGGTACGCCGATATGGCGGGCAAAAGCTACCTGGGTTACGTTGAGAGGTTTAAGAAATTCTTCTGCCAGTATCTCCCCGGGATGGGTTGTTATTCCGTTTTCCGGCAACATTTTATTTTCCTCATTTCAGTGGTAATCCACAAAAGTATACCTGTTGCATGGATGCCGTGCAAGCGTGTAATAAATGGTTGTTATGTTGAGATCGCCACGAGTTGCTGGGGCAACTCTCGCGATGACGTTTCAGGTGATGGAATGAGATCGCCACATTCGGGCTTGCGCCCTCCTCGCGATAACCTGTGTGAGGGGGTTCGGCGATGACCTGCAGGGAGCATTGCTGCATGGATTATAAAATCATTCTTTATGGTTGGCCAAATTGTTTTACGAAATCAGCCGGCGTTGTGATGTTCAAGCCGGTTTGTTTTATTACATCCGTGTTATCCAGGAAATGGTTATCTCCGGTAACGAAAAAGTCCGGCCGGGCATTGATGGCAGCCGCCAGGATGGCGGCATCGCCCGGCTGAAGTATCTCTTCCCAGCGCCGGATTTCATTTGTTTGGGGGCTTGGGGTTACTTCCGGCGGCATGTTTATCAACAGAGCCCGCAGGGCAGGCAGGGCTTCCGGCAGTTTTTGTTTCATTACAGCTACCAGTTCATCCAGCACCTGCCGGGAAACTACAACCCTGAATTTACCCTGAAGGAAGTAATCGAGTATGGCCCCCGGCGCACCTTTGTCTGAATACAAGCCGGAAAAGATGACGTTGGTATCCAGAAACACCCGCAGTTCAGGCTTTGCCGGCATAATGCTCCCCGGTTATCTGCTGCCTGGCCTGCCGGGCAGCGGCGGCAAGCTCGGCTTCGGTAAGGCCGGAACGCTCGAAGGCGGCCCGGATTTCTTTCAGGGCTTCGATGGCGGCTGCCTTGCGGGGTTTGGCTATGAGTACGGCACCCTCTATGCTCAGTTCGAGCGTGTCACCGGTGTCGATGCCCAGCCGCTCGCATATTTCCCGCGGCAAGGTAACCTGGCGTTTGGGGCGGAGGACAATTTGGCACTCTTTATCCTGTTTCATGTCTATTCTCCTGTCGGACGTAGGAAATACTACGTTGGAATTCTTATTATGGCTGATTGGGTGGTTATTGTCAAAGGAGGGCATGACGGCAGGCGAGATCGCCGCGATATTGAGATCGCCACGAGTTGCCTCTGGCAACTCTCGCGATGACCTTTCGGGAGGTGGTCACACCTCGTCACTGCGAAGGCGCGTAAGCGCCTGTGGCAGTCTCTGAGATCGCCACGTCGGGCTTGCGCCCTCGCGATGACCCATCGTATGGTGATGATCTATCGGGTGGCAGTCTCTACTTTGCGATTAGCTTAACCACCGGAATTTCGAGCGCTTCGGCGATTCTTTCCAGGGTTTCCAGGGAAGGCTGGTGGCGGCCGTGTTCCAGCCTGCTCAGGTTGGGCCTTTTTATTCCCGACCTTTCGGCCAGTTGCTGCACCGTGTAACCTTTTTGCTCTCTTGCCTGCCGGATCCTTTGCCCGATCCTGCTTTCCTGGTTAGTTTCAAGTGAAAGATTATTACCTTTGAAGAACTCGTAATCTGGTTCGCAGTTATATAGAACGATATCCCAGGGTATTTCAACCACATTGCCGGATTGCTGAACCACCTTAATGTGATCCATGCCCGAGCCGAGTGACCATTGTATAACGGCTGAAGGATCTGCTTCGGGGAGGTCTGAAATTTGCAGTAAATAAGATTTGCCGTTTTCCAGCCATATTAAAAAAGACCTCGCATCCTTGAGGTATATGACCCGGTCAAACCTTTTCCCCAAATCCGGCTCCAACTCTTTTTTGATTAGTGATTCAAAGCTCTGGCAGGACAGTTTTACACGGTCTACGAGCCTCGCATTTTGTGGGAACGGGTGGATGTAAGAAGTGTCTGAGAGCCCGGAAACTAGAAATATCCAGTATTTTTCGTCGGCATTTGGCAGCGTTACAAGCGGTGCCGGCCATGTATCCATATCTTTGACCCTGGTGTCGATTACATAAAGCTGGCAGTCGCAGTCTTTCGTCAGATCAAGCAGCCTCTCCCTTACTATCATCGGGAAGTCAGGATTGTGAAGTTCGGCCTGTATTTCCATTAAGCGTGCATCGTCCGTAACGAAGCAAACCGTGCGGGTTTTTTCTTTCAATACATTGCTTGGTTTCATTTATTATCTCCGTTAGCAAACCCCAGCTTTACCAGTGCTTTCATCAACCTTTCCGATACTTCAAAGGCATCCATCGGCTTTTGATTTTCGATTTGATGCCCATCGGGAATACCGTATCATGAGTGATACGTTTACGTCAAGATGAGTGGTGGTTTCGCGATGACCCCCCGAATCGTGTATAATGATAGAAGTGAAACTCAACCGAAGTTCGAAAGGTTCGCTTTACAAGCACCGCTTCCGATAAGCGGGCTTTTTTAATTGCGCCCCGGTAAAGGGCCGGCAGGTTATTTACATAACGCTATAAGCCGCCGGCTGCGGCAAGCCCCGGGGTCAAACACTTTTTTCCCATTTTTATTTAAGGCAGGAACAGTTACGTATGCACGAACGCAGTGATATAAGAAATATAGCCATCATCGCCCATGTCGACCATGGCAAGACGTCCCTGGTGGATGTGATGCTCAAGCAGAGCAAGGTCTTCCGGGAAAACCAGGCGGTGGGTAACCTGATAATGGATTCCAACACCCTGGAGCGGGAGAAGGGCATCACCATCATGGCCAAAAACACCGCCATTGAATACAACGGGGTTAAAATCAACATTATCGATACCCCCGGGCATGCCGATTTCAGCGGGGAGGTGGAACGGGTCATTTCCATGGCGGACGGCTGCCTGCTGCTGGTGGATGCGGTGGAAGGCCCCATGCCGCAGACCAAGCTGGTGCTCCGCCACGCGCTAGGAAGAGGCCTTGCCACCATCGTGGTGATCAACAAGATAGACCGGCCCGAAGCCCGCGTGGCAGAAGTTACCCGGCGGGTGCAGGACCTGTTCCTGGAACTGGCCACGGATGCCGAACAGCTGGATTTCCATGTAATATATTCCAGCGCCAAGGAAGGCTATGCCGTTGCCCGGCTGGGGGACAAGGGCACCGACATCCTGCCATTGCTTGACCTGATACTGGCGGTCGTGCCGCCGCCGCGCATCGAGGAAGGCCCGTTCCAGATGCTGGTTTCCAACCTGGATTACGATTCCCACAAGGGCCAGATCGTCATCGGGCGCATCTTTCGCGGCAGCCTGGCGCCACGGGATAACGTGGTGCTGATAGGGGCTGACGGTGTAAAGGACAGCTTTGCGGTAAACGAAGTATTTACCTACCTGGGTTTGAAGCGTCTCAAGGTGGAACTGGTGGATGCCGGGGACGTGATTGCCATTGCCGGTATCGAAGGGGCAACCATCGGCGATACCGTTGCCGACCCGGAAAAACCGGCCGCCCTGCCGCGCATCGAAATCGGCGAGCCCACCGTGGAGATGACTTTCGGCGTCAACACTTCCCCCTTTGCCGGGCGGGAAGGGCGCTTTTGCACCACCCGCCAGCTCCGGGAGCGGCTCTACAAGGAGCTGGAAACCAATCTCAGCCTCAGGGTGGCCGAAACCGATTCACCGGATACTTTCCTGGTGAAAGGCCGCGGGGAACTGCACCTGGCGGTTGTCATCGAGACCATGCGCCGGGAGGGATACGAGTTCGAGATTTCCAAGCCGGAAGCCATCACCCGGATAATCGACGGCAAGCTGGTGGAACCGGTGGAAGCCCTTTCAATCGTAACCCGGCAGGAATACATCGGCGTGCTTACCGAGATGCTTTCCTCCCGCCAGGCCCAGATGATGGATATGCATACCGATGAACACGGCAACGTCCACCTGGTTTTCCAGATTCCCACCAAGGGTCTGCTGGGCTTCAGAAGCTCGTTTCTGACCTCCACGCGCGGCGAAAGCATCATGAATACCATATTCCTGGGGTATGAGCCCTGGAAGGGCGAGATAGTTTCCACCCGCAACGGGGTGCTGGTGGCCTCCGAGGGCGGCGTTTCCACGCCCTACGGGCTGGCCAACGCCCAGGGGCGGGGGCTTACCTTTATAGAATCCGGCATCCAGGTGTATGAAGGTATGATTGTAGGCCTGAATTCCCGCTCTCAGGATATACCGGTGAATGTCTGCAAGGAAAAGAAAAAGACCAACATCCGTTCTTCCACCTCCGATATCGCGGTAAAGATTACCCCGCCGGTGAAGATGGATCTGGAGCAGGCTATCGATTTCGTCAACAAGGACGAACTGGTGGAAGTGACCCCCAAAAACGTCCGCCTGCGCAAAAAGCTTTTAACCATGCACCAGCGCCAGCGGGCATCAGCCAACACCGCCAGGGATTCAGCCTGAACCGAATCATAGTTTGAACCCCGGCAGAGTTTCGGCAAGGCTAAAACACGTGAACATCGGTGGCTTTGAAAGTCAGATAGACCTGCATTCCCGGCTTGAGGTTCATTTCCACAAAGGATTTCTTGGTGATGGTTGCCACCAGTGGAATGCCGGCGTCCACATGGATGTTTACCAGTAAGCCTGTATCATAGATATTTTGAATAGAGCCCCGAAAGGTATTTCTGGCGCTGGATTCAAAAGCGCTTAAGGATACCAGGATATCTTCCGGCCGGATGGAAGCATATACCTTTCCTTCGAACGGTGAAGACGAATAGATATGATACCCTTCTATATCTATGCACGAGGTACCGTTGTTTCCTGCCGCTTTGCCCGGGAATATATTGCCAACCCCCAGAAACTCGGCTGCGAATTTGCAGTTGGGTTTTCTGAATACTTCTCCCGGTTCGCCTATCTGGACAATTTCACCGCGGTTCATGATGGCCATCCTGGTCCCGAGCAGGAAAGCCTCGTTGAAGCTGTGAGTTACGTGAATCATGGTGGTGCGGGTAACGGAATGAACACGGCGCAGCTCCTCGCGGAGTTTTGCCCTGGTTTCGCTGTCCAGCGCGCTCAGGGGTTCGTCCAGCAGCAGAACCCTGGGCTCCATTACCAGCGCCCTGGCAATGGCTGCCCTTTGCTGTTCTCCGCCGGAAAGGGTTCCAGGGTATCGGTGCAGCAGGTGCGAAATGCCCAGCAGGTCCGTCAGCCGGATGACCCTGGCGCGTGTTTCTTCTTCGGAAAATTTCCTTGACTTGAGCCCGTAGCGAATGTTTCGTTCAACGCTAAGGTGCGGGAAAAGCATATAATCCTGATAAACCATGCCGATATTGCGCTGGCGGGGAGGCAGACGTGTAATATCTACTTCATCCAGGTAGATGCGCCCGCTGTCAGGCGGGTAGATGCCGGCCAGTGTTTCCAGGAGGATGGTTTTTCCGGCTCCGGTAGGCCCCAGTACCATCAGGTATTCACCTTCGCTGACTTCCAGCGAAAGATTTTCAAGGAAGAACTCACCCAGGTTTTTGGATATGTTGTCGACTTTTATCATGCGTTTACCTAAAACAACCTGGCGTGGCCGCTGAATTTTTCGAAAACAAACAGCGAAACCAGTGAAATTACTATCAGTATGGTTGCCGAGGCTATGGCCAGGGGCAGTTCTCCGCAGGACATGTTCAGGTAAAGGGAGATGGGCAGAGTTTCGGTTTGCATGCGTGTGGCACCGGCTATCATCAGAGCGGCGCCGAACTCGCCGATACCGCGGCACCAGGTTATGATGGCCCCGGCCATAAGGCCGTTTTTCGACATGGGCAGGATAACTCTCCAGAACGCTTCGAAATCGGTTGAACCCAGGGTCTGGGCAACGTATTCATACCTGGGGTTGATGCCCTGGAAAGTAGACCGCAAAATGCGGAACATGAATGGCATATTGACGAAAAACTGGGCCAGAATTATACCGTAGGGAGTGAAAACGAACTCGAGGCCGATATCAGCCAGCCATTTGCCGAAAGCGGTGGTGCCAAACAGGATCAGCAGTCCTACACCGGCAACCAGCGGCGGCAGAGCCAGAGGCATGTCGAGTATGGTGTTTACAATGCTCTTGCCGGGGAAATTGAAGCGGGCCAGCGCATAAGCGGCCGGAATGGAAACCAGGATGCATATCAGGGTAGAGGTAATGGAAGTAACCAGGCTGAGCCTGATGGCAAACATGATTTCGCTGGATCCGAGGCTTTCAAGCAGCGCTGAAGGAGTGGTATGGGTTACTACGCCGATCAACAGGGCTACAATAAACAAGGCTAAAATAAACCCGAACAGCGAAGTTATGATTTTAAATCGCGACTCGCGAAGCTTTTCGGCTATCAATTCTTTATACTTTCCTTTCTTCTTGCGGGATTGCATGGATTATTCGAACTGGGCATTGGGATAGCTTACGAAACCATGGCGCTCGAATATCGCTTTGCCTTCGGAAGAAGCGCAGAAGTCAATGAATTCTTCGGCGGTTTCCGGGTATTGTGTAAATGTGGTTATCCCGATGGGTATAATCTCAATGGCATTCTGCGCCGGAGGAATCTGGATGATTTCTATATCTTCAACCGCTTTGACAGTATCCCACCAGTTGATGGAAGCATCTGCCTGGCCCATGGCGATTTGAACCATAACTTCGTTCATGGTTGGGAAAGTGGCTATCACATTCGGCCAGACTTCTGCGTAAAGCCCGCATTTTTCCAGGATGCCCTTACCCGTTTTACCGATGGCGGCAACTTCGGGATCTCCCCATACGAGCTTGACGCCCTGGCGGGCCATATCTTCCAGGCAGGTAATGTTACCCGGGTTGCCTTTGGGAACGGTGATTACCGGTATGTGGTAGCAGATAAGCTCCTGATCTTTCGCCTCTACGAAGCCCTTTTCGGTGGCGATATCGATGTACATAGTTTCGCCGGGCATGTATACATCACCCAGCAGGGTGATTTCCATCTGGCTGAGCAGTGCGTTGGAGCCGGCGTAGTTGTATTTTACTTCGGTGCCGTATTTTTCCTGGAAAGCTATGCCTATTTCATCCATGGGTTTTCTCATGCCGGCACCGCAATAGACCATTATTGAGCCTGCTTCTTCGCCTCCTCCGGAACAGGCCAGGTTTAATCCTGAAGTCAGTAACAGAGCCACTGTAGTTACAACACTGAATATTTTGGTAAGTTTCATTTTGTTTCTCCTGTATTTGTTTTATTGTCATTCAGTTTTTAAGGGCGCAATAGTAATAAATGAATAGCGATTACTCCCGGAAAACACTGGATAGTTCTCGAGAGTAATCGCTATTGATATCGGGTCATGTTTCCTCCTTTCCTAAAAAGGGAGGCAGCGCCGTTTCCAGCTCTACCCTGCCGGCCGGTTCCCATGGGAAATGTCCTTTAGGGAATTTGGCTCGGAGAAATTGTATTTGGTTACAGGTTCCTTTTTTCTTTCCTTTCTAATTAATCCGAGTGATGGGCCCCTAGCGCCAGCAAACCGCGGGCTTTCAGGTCGTGAGCCACGTCTTCCATGCCAAGCTCATTCAGCCTCTGCTCAGTTGGAACGCCATCTTCGTCCCAGCCCAGCAGGGCGTAGAACTTATCAGTTGCCTGGCGCAGCTTGTCGGGCTCGAACGGGGTGCCGCAGAATTTGCCCACCACGCCTGAACCTGGGGCGCCTTCCGGTGTGCAACCCATCGATTTACCGTACTCATACCAGTCGTTGTTGTAAATGTCGTCGACAGCAGTGCGGCCTTCCCGGCAGGCAATCGCCCTTTCCAGGGTAAATACTGCTTCGCATCTTTCCCAGATTTCTTCCTGAGAAAGGTTGTTGCCGGTAATGGTGTTGTAGAATTTCTTGCCGATTTCCATATCACCGAATCCATCGGCAGTCCAAACGCTCCAGAACCTGATAGCACGCAGGTCCTGCATCAACCAGTCGCAAAGGGTGAGTATGTCGGTTTCCAGGTTCATTCTCCAGAACCATCTGGCACAGACCTCAGCATCTTCCAGGCCGGGAGCGTTGGCCGGTTTGTCGGTGCCGATGTATTTTTTCATCAGAACCGGGACCATCTTCTGCCATTCTTCGTTGCCGGGGTATATATTCGTTGCCCCTTTGATGTTGTGCTGGTAGGCGTAGGGATTCAGGAAGCCGTTGTCTACATGTTTGGTTTCCGGGTCGCGCTGGGCAACTACCTGGTAGAGCATAACCGAGTAGAACATCAGCCCGTAGTTGATGGCGTTGAAATGGGTACGGTAGCCGTCAGCGAATTTGCCGGCCTTGGGGTACAGGGTGTTGTACCAGTATCTCAAACGATTACGGTTGGTGCCAAACCTGGCATCGCTTTCTACATAGTCTATGAACCTGGCCAGGCCGTCGGCTACCTTGTCGCCCAATCCCTGCCGGTTGGCGACATCAGCCAGATGAGCCTGGATGAACTCCATGTTCTTGCAGGTTTTGGAGGTGATGTCAAAGTATTCTTTGCCCATTTTATCCAGTGGCCAGCCCGTGTTTTCGGAAGTGAAGATGCCTTCTTCGACGCCTTTTTCAAGCAGCCAGTACAGTGCAGTAAGCTCAACGCTGTTGATTCCCAGGTCGTTTTGAGCCATATTCCACATGAACTGGGGGACATCAATATCGGCCCATTTATACCACTGCTGGTAGTAGCCCCAGGCTTCGAAACAGGTAGTAGAACCGTCGACCACCCCGGTATTGGCTTTGACGTCATCAGCCCATGTCATCGATGTGCGGCACCCAAACGGGCAGCCGAAGCAGGAGTTGATGCCCATTTTACCGATACCCTCTTTTTCATAGGTATGCCAGCCGGTCCAAAAACCGCCTTCCTGCCACCAGTGTTGAAAATAGCCTGCTGAATTGATAAGCAGTTTATTTTTTACACCCTTGGCCGATTCTCCGAACTTTACCGGTGAAATCAACTCTTTGGCATGCAAACGCATATCGATTAATCCCTGCGGGTCGGCAACTTCCAGGCTGCCGGTGCCTTTAGCGACTATTGCCTTGAGATTCTTGGAACCCATCACACCGCCGAAACCTCCCTGGCCGAAGGCGCAACCGGATTGGTGCTGAATATGGGCTACCCTGGCTAACTTTTCCCCGGCGGGTCCGATCACCAGGACCTGGGCTTCAGTGCCGTGAATTTCCCAGAGTTTACGTTGTGTTTCGAAGGTTCCCATTCCCCAAAGGGCTGAAGCATCCTTGAATTCGACATTGCCGTCTTCAACCAGGACATAGGTGGGCTTGTCAGCCTTGCCGGTAACGGCGATTCCATCGAAACCGGCAAATTTCATAGCAGGGCCGAAATCCCCGCCGCAGTTGGAGTCACAAATCGATTCTACCGGGTATGATTGAGGCGATTTACCGACCAGGCAGGTGCGGCCTGAACCGGTTCCCAGGGTACCCCCGAGCGGCCCGGTCATAAAATAGAGCGTATTTTCCGGGTCAAACGCCCCCACTTCCGGGTTGATATCCTCGAAATACATTCGGGTGGCAATCCCGCGCCCGCCTATGTATTTTTCAGCATAGTTTTGTGTATCTACAGTCGTGAAGGCGCTGGAGCTCAGGTTGATTCTGGCGATTTTTCCGGCATAACCTTTTAGCTGACTCATTATACGACCCCCTCTTCGCTGAACTGGTAGGAAATAGCTCCTGAACTGCAAACCTTAACGCAGGTGGGGTCACCACCGCATAAATCACATTTGAAGGCCTTGTTGTTGGCTTTATAAATCTTGATCCTGGAAGGGGTGTAGGGGCAGGCGGCAACGCATAAACCGCAGCCGATGCATTTGGATTCGTCTACAATTCTGGCATGGGTCACCGGGTCGAAAGTGATAGCTCCGGTCTGGCATACAGCGGCACATTTGGCGTTAGCGCATTGGCGGCAAACCGCCGGAAGAAATCTTGCCTCCATCGAAGACGCGGTGTCTTTCCAGTCCTTGACGATTTGAATGCGTGCCAAGGTGGGATTTATGACGCCAAAATGGTGAAGTGAACAGGCTACTTCACAACTCTGGCAGCCGGTGCATTTGTCCATATCGACCGAAATTGAACCCTTGCTGGGCGGGAAATCCAGTAATACTGGTTTTTCTATGACCTTGGTTGTTTCGATTGTCCTGGTGATTTCAGGCTGATCACACGCACCAAGCAGCAGGCTCGATCCCGCAGCTACACCACCCAGCAGGACGCCTGCATCCTTAATGAATTTTCTTCTGGATATTACATTTTCCTTTTCTGTCGTCTCCATTTATTCCTCTTTATTTTGATTTCGACCGGGTAGCAATATTTTGCTTTCTAACACCTCCTTTATAGTAAATTTCGCTGGCCATTAGTCTGAAGTCTTCTGAAAATTCTCGATGTTTTAATGTGTACGAAGTATCAAATAGTGTAGTGCTTATTCGTTCTTGATATGCCGGATAATGACCAACCTGGGTTCTATTTCATTCTCGTCTATGTCTATAGTCGCCGGGCCTATCTTTGCGTCGAGTTGTTTATCGATGATTATCAGAACGTTACCATGCAGTTCCAGAATATCGTCTTTATCAGAGGGAATATCTATTCTTAACGATAACTTGTTTTCAATTTCTTCAAGGCGCAGGCCCTTTCCGATCGGGATGTTACTTTCCCGCACTGTTTGAAGCAGAACCTGCTTGGCGATATTTGAGATCCTCACGTTGGGCATAGACAACTTTCAGCCCTTTTTAATAAGTTTATGGCATGGAGGATAAAGTAACATCGACCAAACAGGCATTTATTTCTGCTGTCCGAATGGTTACCTTGCAAGAAGTTAATATAGAAAAGGATTAATCCTTACGGGTATATTGAATATGTAAATAGTTTAATATATACTCAATTAATAATAATTATTATGCAGTTAAACGAAAGATCCGGAGTCATTTCTGTAGTTCTTATCCACCCCTGCCGAGTTGTGAGGCATGGCGTAGGCCTTCTTCTCGAAAAAGAGGGATTTCAAGTGATCGGGCTTCTTGATTCGTGTGAATCGTTACTCAAGGATTCAATTGGTAAATTCAGAACTGATGTCGTCATAATCCACTATTCTCAGTGTACCGCAGCGGGTATGCTGAAGAAGATAAAGGCACTGACCGGGGCTCACATAGCCCTTATGGCTTCCAGTGACAGTTATCACTGCGATTCATATGATGGACTGCTGGAAGAGATTAACGAAGGCGTAAGCGGATTTCTGGACCTGGATGGACCGGTGGAAGAGTTTGTACAGCAATTAGGCAATATTGCCGCGGGCAATCTTTTCATCTCAAAAAGCTTCGTTGGTAATATGATGCAAAAATCCCGCCACATAGAAGAAAACCTTAGAAAAACTCTCTCGAGGCGTGAGGTAGATGTCATCAACCTGGTGGCAAAAGGAAATACCAACCGTGAAATCGGCGAGGAATTGTTTATATCCGAAAGCACTGTAAAGGTTCACCTGAGAAGCATTCTTTCCAAACTTAACCTGGAAGGCAGGCGCCAGCTGATCGCCTATGCGGTTAAGAAGAGCTTCTCGGAAGAACTGGAGAGAAGTTGATGACCTCCCACCATTCCGCTTCAGTCACGCCCTCTTTCATTAGTTAGCAGCAAGCGAAGGGCGGTTTCCAATACAATGGACGGGTATGCCTTTTAGTCGATTGGTTTTTTGGCTTTCCTGCCCTGGTACATAGCTTCATCGGCGCGTTTAATCAGTTCGCCGATGGAACCGGTTTCGCCGGGCTGGCTGGTAGCGGTACCCAGGCTGAGGGATATTACGTGCGGGAAGCGCTTGCTCTGGTTGAATTTTTCTATAGCATGCTGAAGGCGGGAGGTCATCGATTTTATGTCTGCCGCTTGATTAATGCCGGCAACCACCACAAACTCGTCCCCGCTTATACGGCCGATTATATCCGTCTCCCGGAAAACACCTTTCAATATATTTGCCGTCTGTGCCAGCACCCGGTCGCCGGCTTCATGGCCGAAGGTATCGTTAACCGCTTTCAGATTGTCGAAGTCGGCAAATATGAGCAGGAGCTGTTTGCCCAGGCGCCCCGCCAGTTTAAGGTATTGCCCGCCGAGTTCGAACAAACCGCGGCGGTTGTAAAGGCAGGTGAGTTCATCGACAAGGACCTGCGAGCGCAGCGATTCGATTGTTTTACGCGCTTCAGATTCGTTTTTTTCAAGCTGATCGAGCCGGAGGCGAAGCTCCGAAACTTCCCGGATCAATTGCTGCCTGGTTTTGGAAGTCTGGTCCATTACCTGTTATGCTCCCGGTATGCGGTACAGTGTTTACACATCGCTGCCGGCATACCTAAAACATTTGCAAGGATAATAAACGTTATCCAGTCTTGAAGTCAACATGGCGAGGAAACACTTTTTAAAACTCAAGGCAGTCTATCTGCCAGCAGGAAATCGATATTGCCGTAAGCCGCGGGCCCGTTAACCGTTACCAGGTGCGGGTAGCTGCCTTCTGCCAGGGTATCGCCGGAACCTGCAGGAAGGTAATAGCCGGAAGCATTCAGGATGGCACTGACCGCATAAACTCCATCCGGGATATAGGGCAGGGTGTATTCATAAACTCCCGGGCCTTCGATTTCGACCGAAACGATGGCGCAGTATTCCTCCTGCCCGGTTACTCGGGCGCCAATCCAGGCGGTGCTGGCCTCCAGCTTTCCCGGGTAGCTCAGGCTGCCCAGGATGCGGGCTTCCGATTCGACCGGGATATCCCAGGGCACATGGTCGGTAATACCCAAAAAGGTATACCCTTTGGATTCGTACAACAGCGCGGCCTCGGTGGGTGTAAGCTCGCCGTCCGATTCGGTAGTGTGGGTATGGATGTTGCCCTTGTACCACTGGCCGGGCCCGGCGTAGGGGTTTTGAATCTCGCCGGCGCCGGTTACCCTCAGCGGCTGGGTACCGGCGATAGAGCCGGGGAACACCCGGGCTTCTATGCGCACATAACCTTCACTGCCGGCGACGCGGTAGCTGGCCTCGGTGCCGTATGCCACTCTTGCGGTTTGCCCCTGGCTTATGATGAAGCGTATATCGGCTTCCCTGTCCAGGGTCACATTTATGGTATCGCCTTCGGTGGCGATGTCGACGATCATCGGCGTGTTGCCCCAGTAAAAGCTGCCCGAGCGAATGGCATCCATCACCGACTGGCTGGTAAGTTCGGTGGTTTTAACCACGGTTATGCCCCAGCCGGCCTGAAAAGAGTAGTGCATATCGTCACTGGTAAACGCCCAGGGCAGGGGTTCATTGTGTTCCAGCCGGTACGTCAGCAGGTTGTCCCAGCGGGAGGTCTGCTGGGGGTCGTCCAGCTCGATGCCCAGGTAGCCGTTCAGCTGCTCGAGCCTGGTATTACTGGTAAAGCCGTAGGTATCCGGGTGGGAAATAATAGCCAGGCCGCCTGCGGCGTTGATATCGTCGATGCGTGACTGGACGGATTGTTCCAGCCGGTTATCCCGGGGTTTGGCAACACCCAGGGCCAGTATGTGGATAGGCTCGGCGGTGTCCTCCTGACCCTGAAGTATAACAACTGAGCTTTCGGGGGAGATGTCTCCGGCGCAGGCGGAAAGCACGGGAAGCCCCGCAAGAAGGCAGCACAGGACCATGATGGTTAACTTCCGCATCGCAGTCGAGCAAGTATTCTAGCATATCAATCAAATACAAAACAGGGCAAGCGGTTCTACTCAAAATATACCGATTTGTTCCTGGGAGAGACAGCTTTATATATAAGTGCCAGCATCAGGCCGGTAAAGAAACCGCCGATATGAGCCATATAGGCTACCTCGGCTTCGGCGGCGCTTCCCAGCGAACCCACCCCGTAGAAAATCTGGAGAACGATCCACAGCCCGATGACGACTACCGCCGGCAGCGGGATAAGTATCAACCCGAAAAGGACCCTGACCCTGGCACCGGGAAACATAACTATATAGGCGCCCAGCACCCCGGCGATGGCGCCGGAAGCGCCCAGGGAAGGAATGGTATCGCCAAGGTTGAATGCCAGGTGGGCAAAAGTGGCTGCCAGGCCGCAGAATATATAGAAAGCCAGGAATTTGAAGTGGCCTAAAGTGTCCTCGATGTTATCGCCGAATATCCACAGGTAAAGCATGTTGCCCAGGATGTGCAGCCAGCCGGCATGCATGAACATGGAGGTAAACAGGGTAGGTGCCTGCCCCAGGGGGTCTGCGGTAAAACGGGCCGGAATAAAAGCCCATTCGACAACAAATGCCTCCCCGTTCAACAGTTCGAAGGCAAACATCACGAAATTGGCGATAATGAGCAGGTAGGTAAACCAGGGCACGATTCTGCGCGGGTTATGATCGCCCAGGGGCAGCATTACATTAATTACCTCGAGAATAAATTTATGAGGTGATTATAGGGTTACAGGCGGCTGGTTTACAAATGAAAAAGGTTTAATATTTGATTTTCAGGTTATCTGCCATATCGCCCAGGTTGAGGTCTTCCAGTTTGCCGCGGGTAAGAACCTGGAAATGTACAAGTTCCCTGGCGAGTTCGCGGTAGAATTCTTGCTTACCGGCATCGTCAGCAGAGGTAGCCTTATTAAAGAAATCGTACCTGTTGAGTTCTTTGTTGCGGATCGAAGCTCCGTGTTCGAGCCCCAGTTTGTTAAGACTGGAAGAAAGGATATCCAGAAGGTCTCCGTCCCATTCTTCACTCATGTAAGCCCGAACAGCACGTGTCACAAAGCTGTTTGGCCGGGTGCGCCCGACAATCTTGAAGAAGCTGGTAACCTCCCCGTATTTGCGCATGTCCTCCGGGCGTATCCAGCAGGATTTAAAGATGAGGCTCAAATTTTTCATGGTTAACCTGGAACAGTTGGCAAAAAGGGTATCGCCTTCAACCGGGCCCAGCTCTTTTGACTGGTGGGAAATATAGTTGAAATGGAACTTTCTGAAGGGGCAGCGGTAAAGACAGCCTTCGTTAAGCATAAGTTTCAATTTGGCGCCAGTGGCGGACTTTATATCGCCCAGCAGTTCCAGATCGCGGTTGATATTGACATCCGGGGTGATAACACTGGCCCCGGCTTCACGAAACACCTCGGCTCTTTCCACTGAATCTATATCCCCGAGGACCGAGGCGCTGATTTCGATTTCAGGAAAGGCAGCATGAATTTCAGACATAATAATGGGGTTGGCTACGGTGAGCGCCTTGAGATTGTGCCGTTCCTGTGCTTCCTGGATAAATTTGAAAAGTGAGGCGATGCTGGTTTTCGAATACCACTCCCTGCCGCCGCAGGTGGTATTGATTGCCAGATTTGCCTGGATGCCATGACTGTGAACTGAATCCATGGAGTCGAAAAACTCTTCTCGACTGATTTCCCGGGTGATGCGGCCTGAACCGGAATAATCTTGCGGGCCGGAGAGGTAGATTTCAGAAATTGTATTGCCGTGAAAGGTTTTCAGCTTGAACAATTCCTTGAGAGAGTCCGGGTTGTTATTGTAGGGTGCTGAAAACTGCAAGGCTTCTTTTTTCATGGTTTAAAACTATAACATATTCTCCTGGCAGTTTGGGGGAGGAGGCTTCGAAGCCTCCTCCCCGACAACTCGATAAGGGATTGTATATTTACTTTTCTATATCTTCCCCAAACGCTGCAGTTCGTTGGCAACATAACCGAGTCCGTATTGATCCAGGGTAGCTTTGGTAGGTATACCCTGATCGCTCCAGCCGTGCAAGGCGTAGTAACGGGAAAGCAGGGCACGGAACTCTCCGGGGTCGATCACAGAAGGACCGGCATCGTTCGGCCATGCATCCGGTTGAGTGAAATACGGAATAACACTCTCATCGTTGGCACGGGTCCGGCCCTGTATTGTCCATATCGAACGCAGCAGGCTTTGTGCTCTCATGCAAGCCTTGTGCATGTCGTCCAAAGTCCATTCAGTGCCGACTATTGCGTTGTAAGCCTGAGTCTCGGCGTCGGTCCAGCCAACCGTAGCCGGGGTGGTCGTAGAATCGTAGAGCAGAGGGAATTGCCGGTCGCACATGGGGACGCTGTCCTTGATCATGCCGCGGCATTCATGCCACAAACCAACATATTCCTTATCTGTATACTGGTAGGAGGAATCGTCCCAGCCGGAATTGGCATGCTCGGCTCCGTAAATCTGGGCACCCAGTTCGCATATTTGTGCGTAGGGGATCTGGGGAGTGCCCCAGCCTGATGTCGCCCCCTCACGGGTCGCCCATTCCTTGACGAATGGCGGATACCTTTCCGGGTAACCGTGCTGGTGGTTGAAAGCATCCCGCCCGTGAGTTGCCCAGGTTAAGGCGGAAACCACCCACACAGGGCTCCGGACGAACTGGAGATAGCGCCCGTCCCAGTGAGGGCCATAACCGTGTTTATGGGTTTTCCATACTTCATCTTCCATACCGAAGGCGTTGGCTGCCCTGGTGGTGCCTTCTGCCCAGATATCGCCTTCACCCTGTCTGAAGGCTACGGCAAGATCAAACTTTTTAACAAAATCCGGAGTCAACTTCATATTGGTTCCATCACCGGGCACCGCTTCACCCAGGATCCTGTTCAACCGCCCGCGCCGGTATTCGTTCAGCATCCAGAAGTTCATGCCAAGCTGGGTTTCCCAGTGGTTCAGGCCGAGCTGCCCTTCGAGGCGCCTCAACTCCGATCTGACTTCGCTGGGCATACTCTCCATTATGTTGGTCGGTACACCCGGGCAGCAGTACTCGACACCGGATACCGTGCCTATGCCATTTTCCAGGGGGACACGGTTGTACATGGTAGGCAGGCAGCCGGCAATACCTCCGGTGCAAGAAGACCATGGGCAGCTCTGCCTGCGGGTGGTATACGAACCTCGGTCCCGGATGAGAGCTACCTTATCCTGTCCGGTGGGCGACATTTCCTTGTTCAGCCGGTTGATGACTTCTATCATCTTTTCCGGGTTGGCAACCGGTATCCTGGTGTTGCCGGGTTTGACGACAACCGCTTTAAGCTTTTTATCACCCATCAGCGCGCCGAAACCGCCCTGGCCGGCGCCGTTTTCGGTCCTGGATTCGATAGCCGCCCATCTCACCCGGTTTTCACCAGCCTGGCCTATGGCGGCGATAGCAACATCCTGCCCGTGTTTGTTGGCCAGCCAGTCCTGGGCGTTGTAGTTGCCGGTGCCCCAGATTTGGGCACCGTCCATTATTTCTACTCCATCGGTGCTGACATACAGATACACCGGGCTTGGCGATTTGCCGGTTATGACTATTGCATCGTACCCGGCAAGTTTCATCTTGGGGCCGAACTCGCCGCCAAAACCGGATGTGCACAGGTACGGGATCGGGTAGGATTGAGGGGACAACCCGACTACATTGGCGCGGCCCGCTGAAGGAATCGGAGTTGCAGCACACGGGCCGGTTGTGAAAATAAGCGGGTTTTCCGGGCTCCACTCGGTTGTGGTCTCAATGATTTCATCCCATACAAGCCGGTATGCCAATGCGACGCCGCCGATGAAATCCGGAACGTAATCAAAGGTATCCAGGTTTTTCATGCTCCCGTCGGAGAGATTGACCCTGAGTATCTTTCCTGTAAATCCACCGTAAGCCATGGTTATAACCTCCCTTCAGCCGGGACCAGCGATAGAGCATTTCTGTTGCATACTTCTATACAGACAGGCCCGTTTTCTCTATCCTTGCAAAGGTCGCACTTGAATGCCTTTCGCTGTGCTATCGGAGCGGTAACATCAACTGTGACCCGGGGTATTTCGAATGGACATGCCTGCATACACAGACCGCAGCCGTTGCACTTTTCCTGGTTGACGTAGCGTGCCCCGGTCTCCTGATCGATGCACATGGCAATATCTTTAAGAGGACAGGCGAAGTAGCATTCCGGCTGGGTACACTGCTGGCAGAATACCGGCATTCTTGGATCGAAACCATAGAATTCCTGTTTATCCACCCATTTAATGCCGGAAAGCTGCAGAGCTACTGAACCGGAATGAACTGCTGCACATGCCATCACGCAGCGGCTGCAGGCAGCACATTCATCCGGATTCCATGATATGTAAGCCGATTTGACCAGAATCTGGCCCGCTCCCGGATGTGCGGTTTCAAAATGGCTTTTCAGCAGGGCAATCGTCTCAAATTCACCGGAGCATATCGGGCACACGTATTTCGCGGTAACTGCGGTTTGAGTCTGGGTCTGGGTTTGTGTACTGGTAGTTCCCGGGGCTGTGGTAGTCAGGGTGCTGGTAGTTCCCGGAGCCGTGGTGGTAACTGTCCTGGTTATTTCCTTTTCTTCACCACACGCTGTCAGGAAGAAAGCAGAACTGATGGCAGTACTGCCGACAACAATGCCGGCATCCCTTAAGAACTCCCTTCTGGAGAGTTTTTTAGGATTGGTTTTAATTTCTTCTGACATTAAGTCATTTACTCCTTTCCTGTTTTTATGCTTGCGTTCTTTGCCTGTCTATGCTGTTGTAATAAGCGCCTCCTTGCAAGCGTAAGCGGGTTTGGATTGAGGACAGCCGGTTATTAACCGGCAAGCGATCTGCATAGGCTTCTTCCCACATTTCAACCAGCTGGCATAAAAAACCGTCATAGCACTGGCCGGGGGCACGGTTTTTGTTCAATCTGGCCTTGGTGGCGGGCTTGACGCCTATGGTGGTCCGGCTGTCAGCCAAGCTGTACATGAGCTACCTCCTGAGGCTACTCCGGATACAGATGCCTGTGCCTTCAAGGTGAATATAACAATAAACGCCACCTCCCTTGCTCTTCTTTCCTGACAAGGAAGGCGGCGCCGTTTCCAACTCCACCCTACCGGCCTGATCCCCGTGGGTTGTCCTTTAGGGGCTCAGGCTCGAAGAGATATTCTGATATTCACAGGTTAAAACAAAACTGTATAAAATACATGCGCCGATTTACTGAATTTCAGCAGTACCAATTTACCGGTGAACTGAGCCTGAACAGTACATACTTATTGGTACAGTCGGTGGTATAATCAGGCTAAAGCCGGGGATCATTGACTGTTAAAGGGGGTTATGCGGTGCAGGGCAATAAACTGAAAGAACTGAAAATCGTGTTGATATTTCCCTGTGAAACGGTCAGGAGCGCTATCGGGGCGCTGTTCAGGCAATATGAGATTTGCAAAGTCTCCCTTTTCGATAACTGCGAAGAATTTGAATCACAACCCGGTAAGGCTCCGGCCGACCTTGTTTTGATCCATTACTCCCGGTGCAGCGCCCCGGGGGCAATCGCTAAAATTATACAGGACACAGGCGCCCATGTTGCCCTGCTGGCCTCAAGCGATTCTTATCACAAGGACAGCTATCAGGATATTCTGGATAGATTACTGGAAGGCATTACCGGATTTCTGGACCTGGATGAACCGGTTTATGCTTTCCTCTCCGAGCTCGAGGATATCGCCTGCGGTGATATTGTCATATCCGGCAAATTTGCCCGGAATATTATTCAGAAAACTCGCCCGGTAGATACAAACCTGGATGATGCTCTCAGCCAGCGGGAACTGCAGATACTGACCCTGGTGGCTGACGGGAGTACCAATAAAGAAATCGGTGAAGAGCTCAACATCTCACCCCATACGGTCAAGGGCCACCTTACCAACATATTAACCAAGCTCAACCTGAAAAACCGCCAGCAGGCGGTAGCGTATATCATGAAGCGGCGGTTGAGTTAATCCGCTGAGGTTGTATACTCACAAGATTCCACTTAAGCCTGCACCACCGTGGCATTATTTCTTTTTCGGTGTTGTTTTCTTGGTAAAACTATTGACTTTACCTGTTTTATTGGTGTAATATTCGAAACATGTCGAATATTGAACATAATAACAATGAAACGCTGGCGGAAATCTTCAAGGCACTTTCCAACCCATACCGGCTGGAAATCTTCAACCGGTTGAGCAGTTGCAACGTAACCGCCGAGGACATCGGTTCGGAGCATCAAATCTGTGAATGCGTCGGTTCGCTGGGCAAGGACCTGGATATTGCCCATTCCACGGTTTCCCACCACCTGAAAGAACTCAAACGCGCCGGCTTGATACGGATGGTCAGAAACGGTAAAAGAACCGAATGCCTGGTCAATGAGGAAACGCTCGAAATGATCCGCGACTATTTCAAGCCCTGCTGCTGCAGGCAGCCATAAAAAATCAGGGGGCGCTATATATGACAAGCAAAGTGACCATTTACGAACCCACCCTGTGTTGCTCCAGCGGTGTGTGCGGGCCCAACCCGGACCAGGCGCTGATACGCCTTCAGGATACCATTGCCAAAATCAAGGAACTTGGGATACAAACGGAGCGTTTTACCATTACCTCTCACCCCAGGCAGTTTACCCAGAATCCGGAAGTAATGAAACTCCTGCAGCAAAATCAACTCCAGGCCCTGCCCATAACCGAAGTAGACGGCAAGATTGTAAAAACCGGCAGCTATCCCAGCCTGGAAGAATTGAAAAGCTATATTACATAACCCCGGTTATTTGAGGAGAGTGCATGCGCACCGGTATGAAAACCAGGTTTTATTTCTTCTCCGGCAAGGGGGGCGTCGGCAAGACCACCATGGCATGCGCCACGGCTATCTATAATGCTCAGGCCGGCAGAAAGACCCTCATCGTAACCACCGACCCGGCTTCCAACCTGGCTGATGTGTTCGAGCAGGCTATCGGCAGCAGTGAAGTGCCCATAAGCGGCATACCCGGTTTGTTCGGGCTCGAACTCGACCCGGATGCGGCTACCCGGGAATACAAGGAGCGGACAATAGCACCACTGCGTCAAATCCTTGCCCCCGCCAGTCTGAAAGTTATCGAAGAACAGTTGAGCTCCCCGTGTACTGCCGAGGTCGCCGCCTTCGAACGCTTCACCGATTTTTTGCAGGCTCCTGAATATGAAACCGTAATTTTCGATACGGCGCCTACCGGCCATACTCTCCGGCTTATACAGCTGCCCGGGGAATGGAGCGGGGTTATCGAAAAAGCCGCCCGGGACGGCAGTGCCGGCCAAACCTGCGTGGGTCCGGCGGCTGCCCTGGCCGAATCCAAGCTGAAGTTCGACCGGGCCCTGGATGTGATGCGCGACGCATCGAAATCGGTCTTTACCTTTGTCCTGCGGCCGGAAGCTATCTCCATATACGAAACCAGGCGCTCGGTAGCCGAACTCAACAAACTGGGCATTCATTCCCAGCAGCTCATCGTAAATGGGGTTTACCCTGCCGAAGCCTGTGACAACACCTTCATGGGGCACCGGTATGTCAAACAGCAGGAGTATCTCGATATTATCAAGGCAACCTTCGATTTGCCGGCAACCGTCGTCGAACTGCATGCCGGTGAAATTAAAGGCCTGCCGGCGCTCCGTGAAGTCGCCGGCCGGTTGTATGAAAAACCGGCAAGCCTTGCCGAATACCGCAAGGCTTACCTTCGCAAGCCCCGGGGAATTTCTGCGGCGCCGGTTGACGGTTTGGACAATCCGGACGTGAGCAGGCTGTTGATCCCTCACAACGGCAGCAGCCGGGCGATATTCTTTGCCGGCAAGGGGGGTGTGGGCAAGACTTCGGTGGCTGCGGCTACCGGTTTGTGGCTGGCGCGGCATGGGTACAGGACTCTGCTGCTGACCACCGACCCGGCATCCCACCTGGCGGAAGTTTTCGAACAGGCAATTACCGACCAGCCTTCACTTTTGCAGGGGGAGAACAACCTTTGGGTAGCGCATATAGATCCGGTGAAGGCGGCACGGGAGTATAAGGTGAAAGTGCTGGCGGAATGTGCCTCCAAATATGATGCCGTCAGGCTGAAAGCCATCGAGGAGGAGCTGGATTCACCCTGCACCGAAGAAATGGCGACTTTCGAAAAATTTATAGAGCATGCTTCCGGCACCGGGTACCAGGTGACGGTGTTCGACACAGCGCCCACCGGCCACACCCTGCGCCTCTTGAAATTGCCCGTCGACTGGAACAAACAACTCGAAATCAAGATATTCACCACCCTGGATGACAGTGAGGCCGACAGGGCTACTAAAGCCAGGTTCGAGCAGGTGATTGACATGATGCAAGACGCTGACCGCACCACCTTCAGTTTCGTTATGTACCCTGAGAGCACCCCCATCGAAGAGGCCGGCAGGGCAATGCAGGAAATGGCCGGTATCGGGGTGCGGACGGGGCTGGTAGTGGCCAACATGGTGCTGCCCGCCGGTGCAGCGACCAATTCGTTTTTGAAACTGAGAAGGCAAATGCAGACAAAATACCTCGAACAGATGGAAGGGAGATTTCAGGCGCCGATTGTAAAGCTGCCCCTGCTGGCTGACGACCTGCTAGGCAGGCAGGAGCTGATTCGGGCATCGGTGCTGCTATACGGCAACGGTAAAAAGGGAATTCGAAAGGAGGCAGCCATTGAACCAGGATAATAGCATCCCGGGAGTCAATCCGCCGGAAGAACCGCAACAGTCGGGCAGCGGAAAATGGAAATTCAAATTCGGCCGCCGGGAGAAAACCGCCTTTTCGGCTCTGGTGCTGCTGGTGGCCGTGGCGCTGGCGGTCAACTCTTCTATTATTTACGAGGAACGCACCGCCGGCGATTCGAGCACGGATACACCGGCGCCGACCTATACGGGCAGCGCTCCTCTTATTATAACCTCCAGCCAGCAGGCCCTTGAATCCAACAATGATTTTATCCTGGTGATAACCCCGTGCACCGACCCGGAGATCAACTCTTCGGTTACCGAAACGGTAGTGGCCGCCGCAGACAAGATACGCAGTACCGACAGAATATATGTCGGTGTTTTTACCCTACCTGCCGACCAGTCTTTGGATTACCCGGTAGTCATGACGCGCCTGATGAACCGGGGCGAAAGCTTCCTCTACCAGGTAAGCCTGCGCGTTGATATTACCCTGGACAAAATCTACGACAGCTACCTTTCCAGAAAATTCTTGAGGGAATAGATAAAGGAGGCCGTAAACTATGGACCAGTGGTTGATGGAAGTACTCAAAGGCAGCGAGTTCGGACTGGCAGTCCTGGTTGCCGCCTTTCTTTTCGGCCTGTCTTCGGCGGCTACCACAGCCGCCTGCGGCGGGCTCCCGGCGATGCTGGTTATCGTGGGTTATACCGGCGCCAACAAGACAGGCGGGCGCCGGCCCCTGCTGCTGGCAGCGGCTGCCTTTATGTTTTCCTCCATACTGGCGCTGGCCATCCTGGGAGCGCTTACCAGCTATTTCGGCGGCAGCCTGCTTTCCTACGGCGGCAGTGTCGGCTTTTACGCCAAGAAAGCACTGGGATTTGTGGCTATTCTAATCGGGCTTACCGCGCTGGATTTGACGCCTTTCCGCTTCCCCACCTTCAAAGTGGCGACCAATAAACTACCCAGCGGAATGATGGGTGCAATTATTGTCGGCCTGAGCGTCGGCCTGGCTACAGCCGGCTGTGCCACCGCCTGTTCGCCTTTGCAGCTGCCGATTGTGCTGGGCTTTGCCGCCCTGCGCGGCCAGGTAATCGAAGGCAGTGTCATCCTCATTCTGTTCGCGCTCGGTTTTACCCTGCCCCTGGTGGCGGTTATGCTCGGTATAGGCCTGGGCAGGGCATCTCACTGGATGGAAAAACTGGACAAGCCGCTGCGCATTGTATCCGGCCTGCTGTTGATCGGCCTCGGATTTTTCTTCATGGTAGCGACGAGTTAGCCGGAAGCCGTATTTCGTCGATTTAAATCCAGGGGGTAAAAATGGAAGAAAAAAACAAAGAGTGTAACACCAGCGGGAGCGTGGGGCCAAAATACCTGCTTTCGCGCCGGCAGTTCATCAAGAACGTGGGGTTGATGGCTGGCGGAATCACCATCACCTCCATGTTCGTGGCCTCGGGCTGCGATTCCGGAAACCAGACCAGCCCCCCGGCGAATACCACCTCCAGTTCGACGACCACTCCACCCAAAACCCTGCCGCCGGTTACCGGCACCTGGAGCGGTAATTACGAGGCTGACCTGCTGTATATGCCGGAACTCGAGCGGATACCGGGATGCGATGCCATGGTCGCCATGGACCGCCTGTATGCCCCCGAACACATGTGGGTTAAGCGCATCACAGACGATATAGTGATTGCCGGCATTACTGAGAGGTTCCTGGTGTATTTCGAAGGCGTAATTCAAATTGAATTAACAGAGGTCGGCGGCCGGGTTGAACGCGATGGCCCCTTTGCCTTTATAGAAGGCAAGAAAATGAACGTGGAAGCGGTATCGCCCGTCAGCGGTATCGTATTACAGAATAACGATAACATAATAACCAGCCCGGCTACGACAATAAACCGCAATGTTTACAACGAAGGCTGGATACAGGTTATACAACTGTCAAATCCTGCCGAACTGCTGGAGCTGCTCTCACCCGAAGAATATATTTACTATTCCGCTAAAATCGTTTCGAATTAACCCGCCGGCGGCCTGCTCTGCCGGCAAACCGCTGCGGTTAGAGCCCGGGTTTACGGTTCCAACGGCCTGTCTTTATCCTTAACCCCAGTCCTTGGAAGCCGGCACTTTTTCCAGGGCGTTGAAAGGCCTTAGCCGGTGAACGATGACGTTGCAGGTGCCTTCGCGGCGGGTGAGGGTGCCTTCTATCACCAGGAAAGGCGAGCGCAGCTTCAGTTCGTTTTCGGCATAGACCTTGGGAAAAACCATCAGCGGAATATGGCCGAACTCATCCTCCAGGGTGATATACACCACCCTGCCCAGCGGGCGCTGGCGGCGGATGACCATGCCGGCGGCGGACAGGCGGGTGCCGCCGGGCATTTTTTCTATATCCCGGCTGGTGGCAAAACCCCGGTCGAAGCGGGGGCGGAGGCTGGCCATGACATGGCCGGTGGGGAAAAGGCCGAGAAGCGAGTATTCATCCTGCATGCGTTCCCATTTGCCGGGGGCATCCAGTTCCACCATGTCCTGGTTTACCGGCAGGGGCAGGGCCAGCTGGCAATTTACCGGTCGGTAGAGCAGGCCGATTTGCCAGCGTACCCGGCGGCGGTTGGGTTCCAGCCGGTCGAAGGCGCCGGCACCGGCCAGGTTCAGGGCGGCTTCTTCCAGTACGCCGCTCCGGGCCAGGAAATCGGCTATACTGCTAAACGGGCCGTTCCGGCTGCGGCCTTCTGTTACAGCCTCGGCCGTGGCCTTGCCCAGGCCGTGTACGTTCATCAGTCCCAGGCGGATGGCACCTTCTTCCACACTGCAGAAAGGGAAGCTCAGGTTGATGTCCGGGTTCAATACCCGTATGCCGTGGCGGCCGGCGTCCTCCTTTAGTGTTTCCAGGTTGTAAAAGCCCATCGGCTGTTCCCGGAAGATGGCGGCAAAGAATTCCAGGGGATAGTGGTATTTCAACCAGGCTGCCTGGTAGGCGGTAACCCCGAAAGCGAAGGCGTGGGATTCGGGAAACATGTAGAGGCCGTTGAATTTATCGAATATCTTTGCGGCTGCGGCCATCTCCACGCCTCTTGAAATGGCGCCGGCGACGAACTCCTCCCGGTAGCGGGCAATTAGCTCGGTGTTGTGCCTGCGGCCGAAGGCGCGCCGCAGCAGGTCGGCCCGGCCGGGGCTGAAGCCGGCCACATCTATGGCCAGCTGGTTGAGCTGGTCCTGGAAAAGCACTACCCCCAGGGTGCGCTGCAGCGCCCTCTGTTCCAGGGGATGGTCGTAGCTTACCGGCCGGCGGCCGCTTCGCCTGGCCAGGTATTCCTGCACACCGCCGTTGACGCCCACGCCGGGCCTTACCGCGCCCACCTCGTGGGCCATGTCCAGCAGGTTGCGCGGCTTCAGCCGGGTGATGGTCTGCATCTGGGCGGCCGATTCCACCTGGAATATGCCGATGGTATCCCCCCGGCAGAGCATGTCGTATACCGCCGTGTCTTCGAAGTCGATGCGCGAAAGGTCGATCCTCCTGCCGGTTCTTGCCTTGATTAACCCGTTGGCAACCTCGAGCTGGGAAAGGGCGCCCAGGGCCAGGAAATCGATTTTGACAAAGCCGGCATCGTCACTGGAATCCTTGTCCCACTGGCAGACGTAGCGGCCTTCGATGGCCCCCCTTTGCACCGGCACCATTTCCGTCAGGGGAGCCGAAGAGATTATCATGCCGCCGGGGTGCTGGCCCATGCACCGGGGAAGGCCGTCAAGTTCGGCGGCCAGTTCCACCAGTTCCCGCCAGAGCGGGGCATTGATTTTTTCCCTGAAATGGGGGGATTTTGCCATTTCCCCGGCCAGGTTTCTGGCCGGTCCGTAGCCGGTATGTTTACATAACCTGTCAATTTCTGCCGGCGGCAGGCTGAGAGCTCTGCCCAGGTCGCGCACCGCACCCCTTACCAGGTAGGTGACTATGGTTCCGGTCAGGGCGGCGTGGTCGGAGCCCCATTTGCGGTGGGTTTTCAAAATCAGGCTTTCGCGGATGGTGCGGGGAAAGTCCAGGTCTATATCCGGCACGTTGGTCATAACGTCTTCGGGCAGAAAACGTTCCAGCGTCAGGTTGTATTTAAGGGGGTCTATGTGGGAAAGGCCGATCAGGTAGCCTGCCAGCAGCGCCACCGACGAGCCGCGCCCGCGGCCCGGCGGGTTTTCCTCTATGGGTTCATCCTCCCGGGCCAGCCCCTGTTCCACCATGGCTTCGCGCCCCAGTTTGATAACCTCGTGATACAGCAGCAGGAACCCGGCCAGGTTGTATTTGCCGATGAGGGCGAATTCTTCATCCAGCCTTTTCCTCACCGCCGGGGTGACGGCGCCGTAACGCCTCGCGGCCGCTTCCAGGCACAGCTTTTCCAGCCAGCTTTCCGGCGTGTGGCCTTCCGGCGCCGGGTATTCGGGGAAGGAATAGTTCAGTTCCCGGGAGAGGTCGAAGCGGCAGTGCCCGGCGATTTCGGCAGTACTGGCAATGGCTTCCGGGCATTCCCTGAACAGAAATTCGATTTCCGGCACCGGCCTTAAGTAAAACTCGGAGTTGGCCCGGCGCTGGCGGTGGGTTTCCTCCAGGCTTGCGTTGCAGCCGATGGATACCAGGCAGTCCTGCAGGCGGTGGCGGGCGCGGTCGTGGTAATGGGCGTTGCCGGTGGCAACCAGCCGGGTATCCGTTTCCCTGGCCAGGGCGATGAGCTTCTGGTTGCGGGTGACGTCTCCGAACACCAGGTTATGCTGCAGTTCCACGTAATAGTTTTGCCTGCCGAACCATTCCCGGTAGCGGTGGATAAGTTCCCGGGCTTCATCTAACCGGGAGGCAGCGGCAAACCGGGACAGTTCGCCCCCGGGGCAGCCGGAAAGGGCGATAAGCCCGGCGGCGTGTTCTCCCAGATGGGCCGGGTCGAGTTCCGGATGGTTGCGCTTGCCGCTGGCGTGGGCAAGGGTTATGAGCCGGCAGAGGTTGGCGTAACCCGTCCTGTCCTTTGCCAGCAGGGTGAGGTGGCCACCGCCGGCAAGAGTGATTTCGGCGCCGGTTACGGGCTTGACGCCCAGCTCGCGCGCCTGGCGGGCAAAGCTCATGGCGCCGCACAGATTGTCATGGTCGGTAATTGCCAGGGCCTGATAACCCAGGTCCTTTGCCCTTAAAATCAGTTCTTCAGGCGAGGAAGCCCCGTCGTGAAACGAATAGTAGCTGTGACAGTGAAGTTCGGCATACGTCATGATTTCAATATGGCTGGCGGTACCAGCGGCTTGTCAGGAGGTCCTTGTAGATTACCAGGCACCTGCCGCCGGCAAGGGCTACGGCAAAATAGAGGCGGCTGACCGGGTCGGGGCGCCACCACTCGTCATCGATGCGCCAGCGGTCCCGGATAGCCTCGACCGGCTGGCGGTTTAAAGTGAGCGGCACGGGCCCCGGGCCTTCGTTTACGGCTACCGGTTCCGGCTGGTTTACCGGCTTAACGGTGTCAGTACATGGCGCCTTTCCGGTATGCGGGACCACGGTTCCACCTCCTTGAATTTAAACAGCTGCGGGCCGCCCAGTTTGAGTTCCAGCTGGCTGATTTCACCCAGCAGGTGGTCGGCAGACCTGACTTCCGGCAGAAGGCTTTTCTGCCGGGCGCCGGGCCGGCCCAGCCCGGTTGCGCGGATGCCCAGCAATTCCACCGGGCCGGGCTGCGGCCAGGTTTCCATCAACTGGGAAATGCGCTTGAGGGCAGTTCCGGCTTCCATGGCCGGTGATTTGAAGAAAATGCTTTTTTCGCGGCATTCACCGCTCAGGGCGCGGGTCCAGATATCGGCCCGGCTGAGGCCCATGTTTTTGGGAGCCAGCAGGCTGAATATGGCCAGGAGCAGCCGTTCGAAACCGGTCAGCAGCACCCCGGCAAGCGCGGTAGCCGATTCCAGTTCCAGGCTGCGGGTTATGATTTCACGCGGGGGACGCGGGAGCAGGGGCGTTTCGTCGATGCCGGCGGCCAGGCGGCAGATCAGGCTTCCTTCAGGGCCGAACTGGGCCTCCATGGCGGCCGGCGGTACGGCGGCGGCCTGTCCCAGGGTTTTGATTCCGAAAGCGGCCAGTTTTGCCCGGCTTCTGGCAGATACCGGCAGTTCGGCGCAGGGGATGTTTTCCAGGAAGGTGCCTGGATGGCTGCCCGTACTCCGGCATTCTCCCGGCCGGCTGTGGCACGCCGCCAGGTATGCCGGGAACTTGCCGGCGGCCAGGCCCAGCTTGACCTCGAAGCCGGCAGGCACGGCGGCTCTGACGGCGCCTGCCAGGCGGTCCGTTTCCGGGTAGAGAAGTTCCAGTCCCAGGGTAGACATGTAGGCGGTTCCGGCGCCGGCCCCTTCCACCAGGGGGCTGACCCGCTGCAGGCTGTCCAGGATTTGCTCGAAAATCTCCCGGTAATGGGGGCTGTCGGCGCTGATGGTTTCGGCTTCGCCGTGAAGGGCTATGGCCTGTTCGAGCGGCATGCCCGGTTCGAGGCTGTGCAGTTCAGGCGAAAAATCCAGCACGCGGCCGGTCCCCGGGCCGGGGGTAAATACTACCGCCGGGCGCCCTTCGAGGCCGGGGCGGCGCTGGAGTTCGCACGCCAGGGCAAAATGCGGCAGCAGTATGCAGAGTATTTTCATCATGCGGCTCGAGGGCGGCGGCCCTCAAAAAGTAGAACATATATATTATAGAACATATGTTCAACTTGTCAAGGGTTTTACGGGCAGAGCCGAAGATCGTCCAGCCAGCCGGCAGACCTTACTTCCCGTTCCAGTATGAACTGGCAGTAGCTGCGGATGAGCCCTTCCAGCTCCCGGTTGAGTTCGCCGGTCATCTTCAGGCGGACGGCGGTGTTTATATCGCAGTCCTGGAAAAGCCGCATGACTTTGAGGCCGTTTACCGATATGGAATAGGGCAGGGCCTGGTGCAGGGCGCATTCGGCGCACAGCACACCGCCGGCTCCGGGGCTGAAGGTGTTGGTTACCGGCTGGAGGGGTTTGCGGCAGGTGGCGCACACCTTGAGCTGGGGGCGGTAGCCGGCATGGCTTAATAGCTGCACTTCGAAGTAGCGCAGGCACAGCTCGCAGCCGGCGTTCAGGCTAAGCTGTTCCAGGGTAGAAACCAGCAGGCTGAACAGGCGCCGGTTGTCGATACGGTCCGCTTCGGCGGTAAACAGGTTCATCAGTTCGGCCAGGTAGAGGCCGGCAGAGGTCGCTTCCAGGTTATTTCTGAGAGGCAGAAAAGTGTTTATGGTCTGCGAGCCGATGACGGTATCCAGATTCCTGCCCCGCGCCAGGGTTACCTCGGAGTAGGTCAGCAGTTCCAGGTGGCCGCTGAGCTTGCTTTTGGGTTTTCTTACCGCCTTGGCTACCGCCTGGATTTTACCCAGGGTGGGGGAATAAAGAGTTATAATCCGGTCTGCCTCGCCCAGGCGGGTCTTACGGATTATAACGGCTTCGGTATGGTATTCGCGGGGGCTGGACATGGGATCAGTTCAGGAAATGCGCCTGCCGGGTTCTATGGGCCGGTCCGGCCCGATCAGTACGCAGCCGCCTTCGTCCATGACAGCGCCCAGAATCAGGACTTCGCTGGTGAAATCGGCGATATACTTGGGCGGGAAGTTGACTACGGCTACCACGTATTTGCCCTCCATTTCCTCCGGAGTATAGAAATGGGTAATCTGGGCGCTTGATTTTTTAACTCCCAGATCCTTGCCCAGATCTATCCAGAGTTTGTAGGAAGGCTTTCGCGCCTTGGGGAAATCTTCGGCTTTGACGATCCTGCCGACCCTTATATCCAGCTTGTCAAAATCGGCCATGCTTACCGGTTCGTTCATGGCATGCTCCTCAAACGTAAGATTTGCTGTGTTTAATCACCTTTTCAGTTTAGCACAAAATCCGGACGCTGAGGACTTAAAAATCCTGCCGGCCTTCGAGGGCGCGGCAAAGGGTCACGTCATCGGCATATTCCAGTTCGGTGCCGAAAGGCAAGCCCCGGGCGAGGCGGGTAATGCGTATGCCCATGGGCGAAATGATGCGGTGCAGGTACATGGCGGTGGTTTCCCCCTCGGTGGTGGGATTGGTGGCTATGATAACCTCGGCAACGGTACCGGATTTGAGCCGCTCGACCAGTTCCTGGATACGGATGCTCCCGGCTCCCTGCCCTTCGGAAGGGGAGATGGCGCCGTGGAGCACGTGGTAAACCCCCTTGAACACCCCTACATGTTCCAGCGCCAGAATATCCTGGGGCTGTTCGACCACGCAGATCAGGGTCTCATCCCGGGTGGGGCTGGTGCAAACCGGGCATTTGTCCCCGTCGGCAATGTTGAAGCAGACCTTGCACAGGCTGGTGCTGGTTTTTATGCGGGTTATGGCTTCAGCCAGCTGCCTGGCTTCGGCCTCGGGTGCCCTCAGGAGGTAATAGGTCAGGCGCTGGGCGCTTTTAGGCCCGATGCCGGGCAGTTTGCCGAGTTCGGCAATCAACCGGGCAACCGAGCCGGTAACCGCTTTGGGACTCTGGTTCAACTTTTCCTCTTATTCGGTAAGGCCCGGGATTTTAAAACCGCCGGTCAGTTCTCCCAGGCGCTCGTTGGCGATTTTCTTGGACTCATCGAGGGCTTCGGTTACCGCTTTCAGTACCAGTTTTTCCAGCTTGCCGGGCTGGGTGGGGTCCATGGCTTCGGGGGATATTTTAACCGAAAGAACTTTCTGCTGGCCGTTGGCCGTCACTTTGACAAGGCCGTCCCCGGCCTGGCCTTCGACCCGGGCTTTTTCAAGTTCTTTCTGGGCTTTCTGCATTTTGGATTTGAGCTCCATGGCCTGTTTCATCATTGAAAGGTTCATTTTTCCTCCACGTGTGTGATTCTGGCATTAAGTTTGTCCTGGGCGGCATGCACCAGGTGGTTTTTTTCCGGTTCATGGATGCATTCGATTTTTACCGGACGGCCTATGTAACTGGCGACGATCTGGGCCGCCACCTTACTGTTGGCCGGTTCTTCCATTTTATCCTTGTGGATCTTGAATTTAAAGGCAAGCACCAGCAGATCGTTATCGAAGGAAACCAGCCTTACCGACGAGCGCAGCAGGGCGATAGCCGCCGAGCGCTTGGTGGCTTCCGGAGCCTGTTCCAGCATCTGGTTCCAGTTATTCACCATCAGTTCGAATTCCGACATGGCCGAAAGGGCCGCCGGGCCGTCGACGGTGGCGGGCGGCGGGTTTTCCTTCGCTTCGGCGGGTTTTTCCTCCGGCTCGCCGCCGGAAACAGGTTCGGGTTTGGCATCGACGACGGTTTTGGGACGGGCCGGGGCTGTTTTTTTAACCGGCGCCGCTTTGGCGGCTGCCTCAACCGGGGGCCGGGTTTCAGCAGGGGCTTCCGGCTGGGCATCGAGTGTAGCTTCCACCAGGGCAACCTCCAGCGGCAGAGTGGCATAGCCCTCGATTTTTATTTCGCCGAACAACCGGATGGTCTTCAGCAGGCGGCCCGGAGTGATTCGGGGAGTCAGTGCCTGCAGTTCGGCGATTTCTTCACCGGTGAAATCGCCGCTGGTGGTCAGGCCGCTCTTGACCAGCAGCAGCCCCCTGAGGCAGGTGGTAATTTCACGGGAGAACAGTTTCAGGTCAACCCCTTCGGCTTCGGCCTGGTTGATGGTTTCCAGTCCGGCACGCGTATCCTTGTTAACCAGGTGTTCCAGCAGTGAGCGGGCATAGGCAGATCCGGCGTTGCCCAGCAGGCTGGTGACCTGGGAAACGCTGACCTGGCTGCCGTAGTAGCCGGCCAGCTGTTCCAGCAGGTTTTCGGCATCCCGGAGCGACCCGGTGGCGCTGCGGGCGACCATTTTCAGGGCTTCCGGCTCGAAGGAAAGGCCTTCCTGCTGGCAAATACTTTGCAGCTTGATGATTATATCGGTATGCTTCAGGCGCTTGAAATCGAAGCGCTGGCAGCGGGAAAGTATGGTCGGCAGCAGCTTGTGTGATTCCGTGGTGGCCAGGATAAAAATTACCCGGGGCGGGGGTTCTTCCAGGGTTTTCAAAAGGGCGTTGGAGGCATTGTTGGACAGCATGTGGACTTCGTCCACAATGTATATCTTGTAGCGGCCTTCAGCCGGGGAATAGGCTACCTTTTCCTTGAGGGAGCGGATATCGTCCACTCCGGTGTTGGAAGCGGCGTCTATTTCGATTACATCCATGGCGCGGCCTTCGGTAATTGCCTGGCACATGGAACAGGTGTTGCAGGGCTCGCCCTTGCCTTCGGTAGCCAGGCAGTTTACCGCCTTGGCCAGGATGCGCGAAGTGCTCGTCTTGCCGGTGCCGCGCGGCCCGCAGAAAAGATAGGCATGGGATACGTGGCCGGTTTTTAGGGAGTTGAGCAGGGTGCGGGTAACGTGTTCCTGCCCGACGACATCACTCAGCGCCTGGGGTCTCCAGCGGCGGTAATATACCTCACTCATAAACTTCAATATTATACCCTAAAGCTCCTGTCCAGCCCAACACGGGCGCAGCCGGCCGGGCGATAAAAAAACCCCCTTCGGTTTTACCGAAGGGGGTTTGGTGCGGTTGGTATTTGCTTCTTAGTCGAGCAGAGACGGAATGTCCCTGGCGCTGTCATCGATGCTTTGCAGTTTGCACTCGACATCCTTCTGGCGCTGTTTGATGACCGGAATCAAACCGGTGGATTCGTTGTAATAGCGCCGGACTTTTTCCACGTCACTCAACTCGGACAGGATCAGGGTGATGTTCAATTGGCCGAATTCCCTGGGGTAATCACCGTTGCGGATAATGGCGTTGGGGGCCATATCCTTGAGCCAGTCCCCGATTTCCTTGACCAGGTCCATGTTGATTTCCTTGGCGGGGCCGGATATGAGATACAGCGCACGCGAAGCATCCTTGGGGTTTACATAAGTTGAAAGCTCGCTGATGGCTTCATCCATGGCCTGAATGCCCTTGTGGGTTTCCGAGCTCTTGGCACGGAAGCTGCCCAGGTTGGCAAACGGGTTCTTGAAGCGCGCAATCTGGGATTCCCCGTAGCCCAGGACCGTCCAGCCCAGCAGGGTCTGGATAATATCACCGGCATCCAGGGTCTTGGCGCCCACGAACTTGGAGCGTTTTTCTTCGCCGGCGCACAGCAGATTATAGAACGGGGCTACGATCATGGAGTTGATCTGGGCAAGGTTGTTCTTGAGAGAAAAATCCTTGCGTACGTAACGCTGATTGTCGATGAGTATGACGGCATCGGCCACCGAGTAGGTAGATTTCAGGCATACGGCGGTGTTGTAAACGGTGCGTTCCTCGTTCTGCTCCTCGTGTTCGAAGGGCAGGATCACCATGGAGTATACCGGCTTGTCCGGATAGCGCTCCTTGATATGCTGGGCCATTATCGGCATGGAACCCGAACCGGTACCACCGGCGGCGCTGGCAATGAGCAGGAAGCCGTCCGTTTCGTAGAAATTCTTGGTATTTCTGAGAGCATCCACGACCTTGTCGGCATCTTCGCGGGCGATTTCAGCACCCAGCTCGTTGATTTTGCCGACACCGTGACCGCCGGTTTTGCGCCCGCCGATCAGAATGCGGTGCTGGTAATCGGTCTTGATGGTTGAAAGGCCGCTCAAATCAGCCGCATCGGTATTGACGGCAAAGACTCCGGGAGCGACATCGATGCCGCGCTGAGCTTTGGCTCTTTTATTCAGTCTAGCAAAATCATCGGCAATGCGGCTACCCGCCTGGCCGAAACCTATAATAACGAGTTTCATACTATTCGACCTCCATGTATATTTTGGAGCTTGGCTATTTTAACCCTGCATATCGTCGAGTGTCAACCGTACTATAAGCCCCTGCCTGCTACGTATGAAGCGAGGTCTGCCAGCCGGCAGCAGTAGCCCCATTCGTTATCGTACCAGCTGAGCAGCTTGACCATATTGCCGCCGATTACCATCGTGGAGAGCCCGTCCACGGTGCAGCTGGCTGTAGAGCCGATAAAATCACTGCTTACCAGCGGCTCGTCGGAATAAGCCAGTATGCCCTTGAGTTCTTTCTGGCTGGAGCTCATCAGTGCCCGGTTAACCTCTTCAACGGTTACTTCACGTGCCAGGTCCACAACCAGGTCGATAACCGAAACGGTCAGCACCGGTACCCGGTAAGCCATACCGTGCAGCTTGCCCTTGAGTTCGGGCATAACCTGGGTTACCGCCTTGGCAGCCCCGGTGGTGGTGGGTATTATGTTGGCTGCAGCGGCACGGGCCCGCCTGAGGTCCTTGTGGGCCATATCCTGTATTCGCTGGTCGTTGGTGTAGGCATGAATGGTGCTCATCAGGCCTTTTTCGATGCCGAATACCTGGTGGAGAACCTTGACCAGCGGTGCAATCCCATTGGTGGTGCAGGAGGCGTTGGAGATAATCCGGTGGCTGGCTGGCTCATACTTGTCTTCATTGACGCCCAGTACTATCGTAAGGTCTTCGTTTTTGGCCGGAGCGGAGATGATTACTTTTTTGGCCCCGCCTTCCAGGTGGGCCGCCGCCTTGAATCCATCGGTAAACAGCCCGGTTGATTCGATAACTATATCGGCTCCCAGGCCGGCCCAGTCGATTTTGGCCGGATCCCTCTCGGCGATCACCTTTATTTTCCTGCCGTCGACGACAAGGCTGTCGCCCTCGGCGGCCACTTCTCCGGGGTAGCGGCCGTAAGTGGTGTCCCATTTAAGCATATGGGCGTTGGTGGCAGCATCCGTCAAGTCATTGATGGCGACTACTTCGAGGTTGTCGCCGTGAAGGGCTTTCATGGTCCTGAATACCAGCCTGCCGATGCGTCCGAAACCGTTGATTCCGATTTTTACCGTCAAAATCGCGCCTCCTGATTATTTATCTTTCTTTATTTTACACCGCTCCAGCATATCAATAAAGGCTTCCAGCCGGGTTTTCAAATGCTGGTTCAGAGAGTAGTCGCTGCCGCCTTCGAGGGTGAGTATGGGCAGGCCGAGGCGGGCTTTGAAAACGATATCCCCGATTGCCCGGTGGCAGAAAGACTGGACATAGTGGATTATACCGTCGATATGCCTCAGGTTGACCTGGGCGGAGATATCGTCGATGCGCCGCTCTATCGAGTAGGGATAGGTATAGCTGGAATACTGTTCCGCCAGATCCCTGCCCGGTTCGGGCATGGCAAACTGGCGCTGGGTTTCGTTGAATACCACCCTGGCGCCGAATTCCTCCGTATAGTCATACAGCGGGCTGGCAAATACCGGTGGTACTCCGATATATGCCAGCCTTAACTGGGCCGGGTTGAAGGGCTTGCGGGAGGCGGTATAATCCAGAAAGGCAGCCAGGTCCTGTTCGTATTTTACATAATCCTGGTTAAAATCCGAGGTGGACACCAGCCAGATGTGGTTTTCGAAGCCGGTAACGGTATTTTCCTGCCAGCTCATCCGGTCAAGGTCCAGCGCCAGCTTTCGTGTTGCATGCACCCGCCTGCGGACATTCTCGGCTGCTTCGACGGTGGTGCCCAGCCGGGCGGACAGTTTTTCCAATGCCCGGCGCATGGCCGCGGGATCCGGTTCATCCGGGTAGGCGAAGGGAACCGTGTTTATGCCCTTGAGTTTCAAGACTTCCATCAGCATTTCCGTGTTGGAACAGTCACCGGTGGTTACGCAGATTACATCCCGGATGCCATGCTCCAGACAGGCTCCGTAAATGCCCTTTATCCAGGTGCAGGTGTTTAAGGGAAAGCCCTCTTTTTCAGCGGTTTCCACCAGGCGGTGGGGTTCGGGGTGGGAGATGAACAGGTTGTTCAGGTCCACCGGGGTCAGGCCGGCAGCTATCAGGCACTCGACGGGTACGGTAGTGGTAATTCCGATTTTCATTACTGCTGGTGAAACATTTCCCCGGGCAGGAAACGCGTTTTGGACCAGATAGTTTTAATTTGCTTCAACCGGCTTTCGCCATCGCTTGCCCAGACGATGTAGTACAGAGGGGCGTGACCGGGCTTGAACGGATTCAGGCTTTCCACATGCCGGTAGCCGAGCGATTTCAAGCCGGACGTGTAGATGTCTGCCAGCATGTCACGGGCTCTGGGAGCTGAGATCCGGCCGGAGGTGAGGCCACTGTTAATTTCCTTCCAGGAAGTTGTGCCGAAGAAACGGGTCAGGGAAGCGGCGCATTCGGGCCGGTTGAGGTTCTTGACTATAGCCATTTCCACCGGTAAAAGCAGCAGCAGGTCCATGCGCTGGCCCTGCCAGTTGGTGCCGGAAGTGATGAGTTTCTTCATGGTGGTCCAGCGCAGGCGCCGGTAACCGGGTGGATCGATGATACAGAAGATGGAACTGGAACGCGGGATGAGGTCGAAAATGCGGCGCAGAGTAGTATTCTGGATCAGGTTACCCCGGATAGTGAGCGGGTTTTCCCCGGCGGCAGGCTGGCCGGTTTCGGCTAAACTGCCGGGTTTCACCAGGATATAACCACCGAACCCGGGCTTGACCTTCACCGCCCGCCGGCTCAAACCGGGAACGGTTGCGCCTGTTTCTTTACAGGAAACAAAGTCCGGTCCGGCAAACAGTTCCAGGTAGTAATACTGCCCTGCCCTGATACCTGCCGGGTAAGCCGCCAGGAAGTCCCCCAGGCATTCCAGCTTGTGACAAACCGCCTTAGATACGGGTTGAGGGTCTGGTTGTTTTTGCATCTGCCTTACCCCTCAGGTTATAAAATGCACTTATGCCGGCATATTCGGCGGCCGTGCCGAGTTCGGCTTCGATTTTCAGCAGCCGGTTGTACTTGGCGGTACGTTCGCTGCGGCAGGGGGCGCCGGTCTTTATCTGGCCGGTGCCCAGGGCCACTGCCAGGTCGGCGATGGTGGTATCTTCCGTTTCACCGCTGCGGTGAGAAATCACCGCTGTAAACCCGGCTTTTCTGGCCATTTCGACTGCGGCAATGGTTTCGGTAATGGTGCCTATCTGGTTGGGTTTTATCAGAATCGAGTTGGAGGCGCCGGATTCGATACCTTTCTGCAGGCGGGGTATGGAGGTTACATACAGGTCGTCTCCCACCAGCTGGGTGCTGGTTCCTACCCGGTCGTTGAGCATCTGCCAGGCCGGCCAGTCATCTTCGGCCAGGCCGTCTTCGATGCTTATCACCGGGTAGCGGGCTGCAAGGTCGGCATAGTATTCGACCATTTCCCCGCCGCTGCATTTCCTTCCCTCCCGGCTGAGGTTGTAAATATCGTCATGAAAAAACTCGCTGGCGGCCGGGTCAAGCGCCAGGTGGCAGTCCTTGCCCGGGGTATAACCGGCTTTCTGAATGGCTTCCAGGATAACTTCTATGGCAGCCTGGTTGGAGGCGAGTGCCGGGGCAAAACCGCCCTCGTCGCCTACAGTGGTGCTCAAACCGCGGCCGCCAAGCACTTTTTTCAGGCTGTGGTAAATCTCTACGCCCATCTGCATGGCCCGGCTGAAACTGCCGGCACCGGTGGGCATTATCATAAATTCCTGGAAATCGGTGGAACCGGCGGCGTGACGGCCGCCGTTGAGAATATTGAACATGGGCACCGGCAGTAAAGGCTTCAGGCTGACGCCCAGATAACGGTACAGGGGCTGGCGGGTATGGCAGGCGGCAGCGTGGGCCGAAGCTATGGAAACGCCGAGGATGGCATTGGCGCCCAGGCGTGATTTGTTGGGAGTACCATCAAGCTCGATCATCCTGGCATCGATATCCGGTTGACGGGTAACATCCATGCCGGCTACCAGGGGTCCGAGCACATCGTTAACATTGGCAACCGCTTTGAGAACACCTTTTCCCAGGTAGCGGGCGGGGTCGCCGTCCCTGAGTTCTACGGCTTCATGCCTGCCGGTACTGGCGCCGGAAGGCACCATGGCGCGCCCGGCAGCACCGCTGGATGTGACAATTTCGACTTCCAGGGTAGGGTTGGCGCGGGAATCCAGCACTTCCCGGGCGGTTACCTTGCGGATGAGGGGCATGGGCTAATCTCCTTCCAATTGATCGTTTATCATCTCGATGGCGAGGCTTACTGCTTCGTGAGGAGAGTCCAGGCGGATTATGGACTTGTCTTCCTTGTCTTTCCGGGAAAGCTGCCAGGTGTCGATGCCGATTACCGGAATACCGTTTTGCAGGGCATAGCTTATTTCGGAAAGAGTCCCGTAACTGCCGCCGATGGCGATAACCGCCTGGGCGGATTTAGCCACTATGGCATTGCGGGCATATCCCATACCGGTTACGACCGGTATGGCGACACAGCTGTTGGCGCTTGACCGGTGGTCTCCCGGCAGGATGCCCACGGTAATTCCGCCGGCACCCGCGGCACCGCGGCAGGCGGCTTCCATGACTCCCCCAAGCCCGCCGCAGACCAGCACAGCTCCTGCCAGGGCGATTTCCCGGCCGGTTTCTTCGGCCAGCTTGAGTTCCCTGTCGGTAGCCCGTGAGCCGCCGATTACGGCTATGGTTCTCTTGGCATTCATATGGCTGTCATCGGGATTATATCACCTGCTTTGAGGCGGGGTAAAGAAACGGTTGAACCGGTTCATGGCATTTTCCAGGCCTTCCTCCAGCAGGCATTCCAGTGCTTCGGCCCCGCGGGAAATGACGCTTTGCATCAGATCCTGTTCTTCCCGGGTGAAATCACCCAGAACGTAATCGACGACATCCTCTTCGTCAGCGCTGTCCTGCGGGCGCCCGATGCCGATTTTCAGGCGCACAAAATCACGCGTACCCAGGCTGGCGATGATGGAATCGATGCCTTTATGCCCGGCCGAACTTCCCCCCGAACGAAGGCGCAGCTGGCCGGGCTTCAAATCCAGGTCATCGTGGATTACAACGATTTCTGAGGGTTTGACACGGTATTTCCTGGCAAGTTTGGCCACAGCCTGGCCGCTCAAGTTCATATAGGTGTGAGGCTTGGCCAGCACTACGGGTATCTGGTTGATCTGGCCTTTGCCGCTGTGGCTGAGGCACTCGCGGCTGGAAAAACTGATACCATGCTTTCTGGCCAGAAAGTCCAGCAGTAAAAAACCCGCGTTGTGCCGGGTTTTGGAATAGCCGGCACCCGGATTGCCCAGGCCGATTATCAGCAGCATAACAAAATTTTCACTGTTATTTGGATCACACCAGGCGGTTCATTACCAGCCCGGAAGGGAGTTTGGGGTGAAAGTAAGTCGACTTTCTAGGCATGCGTTCGCCCGCATCGGCAACTGTTTTGATGATTTCAGGCTTGACGGTACGCAGGATTACCGCCAGCTGGTACTGGCCGCTGTTGACCAGCTCGATGACCTCGCCCTGGTTGTGGTTGAAGGATATACGGGACAGGTCGGTCATGTCGGTGAGGCCCAGCAGGCTTTCCAGGATTATATGATCGACAATGCTTACATCCAGTTTTTTATAGAGTTCGGAGTGAAATGCCGGCATCATCCGGTCGATATTTGCCTGATTTTTAACCGTGATTACGTGCACCCGGTCTCCCCCGAGGCCGAACAGGGCCATCGAGGTAGCCGCAGCATTCTGCAAGGCCTGTTCGATATTGCTCCAGGCTCCGGTGCAGTCCAGGTGGAACTCTTCGATATCGAAGAGTTCTTCCAGGCGCGGCAGGAGGCTGTTGATATTCTGCCAGCTCACGCCGCGTATCAACCGGTGAGGCGGCAGTATGACCAGGCCGGGGTCGGTAAAGGAAACCATTTCCATCATCAGAAAGTTGAAAGGTTCTTCTCCTGTGGCGCTGCTGAGCAGGGCCGCCTGTTCACGACGGTACTTCAATGCGCTTTCGTAACGGTGGTGGCCGTCGGCAATATACAGCGGGCGGTTGTCGAAAAGGCAGGTCAGCGCTTTTACCGCCCTGGGTTCGGTGATTACCCATACCTCGTGGCGTTCATTATCGTAGCCGGCGGTGCTTATCTGCGGTTTAACGGCGGTAAGGTTTTCCAGGACCGATTGTATGGACTCTTGGTTATCTTCATACATCACGAACACGGGGCTGGTATTGGCTTTCAGGGTGCGCAGCAGGGTTTCACGGTCGCTCCTGGCCTTGGGCAGGGTTCCTTCGTGCGGGAGGATGATGCCTTTATCCCAGTCTTCGGCCCTGACGGCGGCGATAAGGCTTGTCCGGCACCTCTCAATCCCTTCCAGCGGAAAATAATGGCGGTGAATATATACGGCAGGTTCTTTTTCACCGGTCAGAACGGCTTCGTCCAGCCATTTTTCCAGGGTAGCCAGGGCACGGGTGTATTTGTTATCGCATTCGTTGTCCCCCGGCAGCTCCCGGCTGTGTTCGATGCGAATATAGTTGTATTTGTCCTGCTGGTAGTATGCTTCCTGCCGGGACGCGGAAATTACATCGTACGGCGGGCAGATAACCCCCGAAAGGTCCCCCACCCGGGATGGGTTGTAGCGGACGCCGTGGAAGGATCTAACTACGGCCATATACTTATCGCGTAATCCTTTCTATGCATTAACCGGAATGAAGGGGTGTTTGAAGGCTATATTCTAACAGAAAACGGGGCCGGTGGCTATGAAAACCCGAGCATGGTCATCAGTTCGGATTCGCTTATTTCGGCGATGCCCAGTTTTCGTGCCCGTTGTATCTTGGAGCCCGGCTCGGTACCGGTCACCAGGTAATTGGTTTTACGTGTTACATCGCTTTTGGCGCTGCCGCCCAGTTCTTTGATGTGCTGTTCGGCTTGTTCTCGGGTGAGGCGGGAGAGCTTGCCGGTAATGACGAATTCCAGCCCGGCAAGAGGAAGCTCTCCGGAAGGGCCTGATTGCTCTTCTTCCGGCATCACGCCGGCATCTTCGAGCTTCCGGATGATACGCCGGTTGGCTTCATTTGAAAAGAATGCCGTTATGCTTTCGGCAATCCTGGGGCCGATTCCGGGAATCCGGGTCAGCTCTTCATCACTAGCCTGCATCAGCTTGTCCAGGCTCTTGAAATGCCCGGCCAGCAATTCGGCGGTTTCACTGCCGACATGACGGATGCCCAGGGCAAAAACGAGCCGGTCAAGCGGTTTCTGCTTGCTGGCGGCTATCGAGGCGAGTATGTTGGCGGCCTTTTTGCTTTTGGTGGCCTCCAGCTGAAGCAGGTCGGATTCGGTGAGATAATACAGGTCGGCAAAATCCTGGACCAGCCCTTTTCGCGTCAGGGCGGCGCTCAACTGTTCACCGATGCCGCGTATATCCATGGCGGCGCGGGAAGCAAAATGTTCGATGCGCTGTTCGGCCTGGGCGGGACAGGCGGCATCCGGACAGTAATACATGACTTCTTCTGCCGGTTTGACTATAGCTGAACCGCATTCGGGGCATGCCGGGAAACCTTTTTGGGAATCGTACAGTTTTTCAACCATGCTGAAAGTCCGGGTACCCGGCGGGCGTTTGGCAACCACCGGCCCTATCACCTGGGGGATTACGTCTCCAGCCCGCTGCAGGATAATGGTATCGCCCTCACGGATGTCCTTGCGCACGATATCGTCCTCATTGTGCAGGGTTGCCTGCTTTACGGTAACGCCGCCGATTTGCACCGGCTCCAGTACAGCATAGGGGTTCATGGTGCCGGTACGGCCCACGCTTATGCGGATTTCCTTTAAAAGGGTGGTTGCCTGCAGCGCCGGGAATTTGAAGGCAACCGCCCAGCGGGGTTCCCTGCCGACATCACCGAGCTGCTGCTGCAGTTCGATCTGGTTGACCTTGACCACCACACCGTCTACCTCGTAAGGCAGATCATGACGCCTGTCTTTCCAGGAGCGGTAGAATGCCTTCACCTCTTCCAGGTTCGATACCCTGCGGTTGCTGGGGTTTATTTTGAAACCAAGCCGTTTGAGCAGTTCCAGCCGCTGCCAGTGGGTCGGGGGCAGTTCACCGTCCCGGGCGTAACCCAGCATATAGATATAAATATCCAGGGGCCTCCCGGCGGTCAGGCGCGGGTCCAGCTGGCGCAGGGAGCCGGCGGCGGCGTTGCGCGGGTTGGCAAACAGGGGCGCTCCTTCCAGGGAGCGGGCATGGTTCAATTTTTCGAAACCGGCCCTGGTCATAAAGGCTTCACCCCGGACTTCGAAGCGGGACATGGAGGGTGCCTTGACAGACAGAGGAATAGAACGAATGGTGCGCAGGTTCAGGGTTATGTCCTCTCCGTATTCACCGTCGCCCCGGGTGGCTCCGGTTACCAGTTTTCCATTTTCATAGGTGAGCGCCACCGCCAGTCCGTCCATTTTGAGTTCGCAAACGAAATCGAATTCAGCCCCAGCGGTCAGGCGCCGCAGCCGTGCATACCAGTCGTCCAGCTCGTCCTCGTTGAAAACATTGCCCAGTGAAAGCATCGGCACGGGGTGTTTTACGCTGGCAAAACCGCTCAACGGTCTGGCACCCACCCGCTGGGTGGGCGAATCGGGCGTGACAAGGTCCGGATTCCCGGCTTCCAGCTGGCGCAGCCGCTGCATCATCCGGTCATATTCGGCATCGCTGATTTCGGGGTTGTCCAGGACGTAATAGAGATGGTTGTGCCGTTCCAGCTCGGCTCTCAACCGGTCGATTTCGGCCTTGATTTGCTGGGTGCTCATTACCTGAAAGTATAGCATAATCAGGTGCCGGTTACCTTGAAAACACGCAGATGGTTCTGCTGAAAAACAAAAAGCAGGGAGTCAATTCCCTGTTTTTTTTACGGTTTTGTTTTCGGCTAAAGCCTGACCAGTTTCACGTTGTGTACATCGGGTATCTGCAATATCTTCTGCCGGTCATCTTCCTTGAGAGGCTCGTCCAGCGCCATGATCATAAGGGCCGGGCCCCGGGGTTTGACACGGCTCAGGTGCATATGGCTTACGTTGACATCCGCTTCGCCGGTTATCCTGCCCACCGCGCCGATAAGGCCCGGGCGGTCGATATGATCCGAAAACAGGAAATAACTTCCGTCGGGAACTATGTCTATCCAGAATTCGTTGACTTTTACGATGTGGGCTTCGCCGCGCAGTATCGTGCCGGCCACGGAAACGTTGCCTGTGGAGGTAGCAACCTCCAGGGTGATCAGGTTGGCAAAGTTTTCACACGAGGATTCCTTTTCTTCAACCACCTGGATGCCGCGGCGGCTGGCTACCTTGTTGGCGTTGACCATGTTGACGCGTTCTTCCGTCAACCTGTCGAGCAACCCTCCCAGTAAAACTGCCTTCAGCGCATGGGTGTTGTAATTGGCGATTTCGCCCTGATACTTGATCTTGATCTTGCGCATCTGGCCTTCACCCAGGTAGCTGGTTAACTGCCCGATAAGCCGGGCCACCTTGAGGTACGGGCTCATTACGGTCATGGCTTCGCTGGAGATAAAGGGCGCATTGACCGCGTAGCGGGCGGGCTGGCCGTTTAAAACATCGACGATTTGCCTGGCTACCTCGGTGGCCGCCAGCGCCTGGGCTTCGGTGGTGGAGGCGCCCAGGTGGGGGGTTACAATAATCTTGTTACTTTCAAAAAGAATGCTCTGGGTACAGGGTTCGGCGCAGAACACGTCGATGGCGGCTCCGGCGAGCCTGCCTTCGTTCAACGCCTTAACCAGGGCTTCTTCATTTATGAGCCCTCCACGGGCGGCGTTGATGATGCGGGTAGTCGGCTTCATCAAGGCAATCTGTTCGGCGTCTATCATGTTCCGGGTGTTTTCGGTAAGCGGAGTGTGCAGGGTAATAAAATCAGCCTTCCGGTAGATGGAGTCCAGGGGCACGATTTCAGCCTGGAGCTGGCTGGCCCGTTCTTCGGATACGAACGGGTCATATGCAATTATTTTCATTTCCATGCCGCGGGCCCGGCGGGCTACTTCGCTGCCTATATTGCCCAGGCCGATCACGCCCAGGGTTTTATCCTTGACCTCGGTGCCCATATAATCCGACCGTTTCCACTGGCCGGATTTGAGAGAATTGTTAGCCTGGGGAATATGGCGGGCCAGGGAAAGCATCAGCGCGACAGTATGTTCCGCTGCCGAAACGGTATTGCCGGTAGGGGCGTTTACCACGATAATACCCCTTTCGGTGGCGGCATCGACATCGATGTTGTCGACACCCACTCCCGCCCGGCCGATGACCGTCATTTTCTTTGCGGCGGCGATTATGCGGGCGGTCACCTGTGTTTGAGAACGAACCACCATTCCCTCGTAGTCTCCGATGATGGAGACAAGCTCGTCCTCGCATAATTTGGTTTTTACGTCAACTTCGGCGGCCGTTTCGATTATTTCGATCCCGTCCTGGGCGATGGGGTCTGCTACCAGAACCTTCATGCGTTATGCTCCTTTGAAACCGGCTTTGGGCAGAGCTTCCTCGAGAGCAGTAAAAACGGCCCGGAGGTCCTTTTCTTCTACCCAGCCCAGGTGGCCGATGCGGAATATTTTACCTTCGAGAGACAGCTGGCCCCCGCCGAGGATGATATCATACTCCTCGCGCATAATCTTGGTCAGCAGCTTGCCGTCCAACCCGTTGGTAGCGGCAACGGATGTTACCGTGTCGGAGGCATATTTTTCATCGGCAAACAGTTTCAGCCCCATGGATTTAACGCTGGAACGGGTCATTTCCGCCAGCTTGTGGTGACGTGCAAATATGTTTTCGAGGCCTTCTTCGAGCAGGCCTTTAAGAGCTACCGAAAGGGCATAAACTACCGACACCGTGGGAGTCCAGGGCGTCTGACCTTTTTCGGCATATTTTTTGGCTTTTTCAAAATCGAAGTAAAAGCGCGGCATTTTAGCCTCTTTGGCGGCGTTCCATGCCTGGGGGCTTACGCTTATCATGGTCAGCCCCGGAGGGACCATCCAGCCCTTCTGTGAACCGGTTACGGTAACGTCCAGGCCCCATTTATCCACCGGCAGGTTAATCGAACCCATGGAAGAAATGGCATCTACCAGCAGGAGTTTGCCGGCATCCTTAACCACACGGGCAATGGGTTCGAGGTTATTGGTAACGCCGGTCGAAGTTTCGTTGTGGGTCACCAGCACGGCTTTGATGTCGGGATTGGCTTTAAGGGCCTCTTCGACGGGGGCCACTTCGGCGGCCTTGCCCCATTCGAATTTGATGGAGATTACTTCGGCACCATAGGTTTTGGCAATAGTGGCGAAGCGGTCGCCGAAAACACCGATGGAAACGGACAGCACCTTGTCTCCCGGTGACAGAGTATTTACAACGGCAGCTTCGAGGCCGCCGGTACCGGAGGCGGATAATACCAGAACATCGTTTTCAGTCTGGAAAATGGTTTTTAAACCCGCGGTTACATCTTTCAAATACTGGGCAAACTGGGGGCCGCGATGGTTTATCATCTGCCAGCCCATGGCTTCCAGTACTTCCGGAGGGCACGGGGTGGGACCGGGTATGCGTAAATTGCTCATCTAATACTCCTTGATTCAGCTTGTAGGAGTATTATAACTGAAAAGAGAGAGCCATTTAAAGTTCAGATGCATTTTACATAACGCCGCTTGCCAACCTTGATGGTGCTGCCCGGGCTGAGGGTAAATGCGGCATCGCTGACCGGCTGTCCGTCCACTTCAACCGCTCCCTGGGCAATCAACCGTTTGGCATCTGCCCGGCTTTTGACCAGACCGGCTTCGCATATGAAATTCCGGATGCAACTGATTTCGGGACTCAGGGGGAATTCATCGATATCCGGCGGAGCTTCCTTATGCTGAACTACGCGGCGGAAGTGGGCTTCGGCTTCGGCGGCGGCGGCTTCGTCATGCAGCTGCCGGGTGATTTGCAGCGCCAGCCGTTTTTTAAGCTCCATCGGGTTTACATTCTCGTTATTCAGAGCATAGCCGATATCCATAAGGGCTGCGTCGTCGATATCGGTCAGCAGTTCAAAATAGGAATAGAGCAGTTCGTCCGGGATGCTCATGATCTTGCCGAACATCTCCTCGGGTGCTTCGGCAACTCCGATGTAATTGCCGAGGCTCTTGCTCATTTTTTTAACTCCGTCCGTGCCCACCAGCAGGGGGGTCATAAGTACATTTTGCGGTTTCTGGCCCACCATTGACTGGAGTTCTCTGCCCACCAGCAGGTTGAATTTCTGGTCCTGCCCGCCGAATTCAACATCCGCTTCGATGGCCACCGAGTCGTATGCCTGCAGCAGGGGGTAGAGAAATTCGGTAAGGGAGATGGGCTGGTTGGCCTGGTAGCGCTGGTTGAAATCTTCGCGGGCCAGCATCTGGGCCAGGGTGAATTTCGAGGTCAGGCGGATAACGTCAGCCAGAGAGAAAGAACCAAACCATTCGCTTTGCCAGCGCACTTCGGTTTTCCCCTGGTCCACCACCTTGAAAAACTGCTCCATGTAACTGCGGGCGTTGTTTTTGACCTGTTCGGCGCTCAGCATAGGCCGGGTAACCGACTGGCCGGAGGGGTCGCCGATCTGGGCTGTCCAGTCGCCCACGATAAGCACGACCTGGTGCCCCTGGTCCTGGAACTGCCTGAGTTTCCTCAAGCCCACCATGTGGCCCAGGTGTATATCGGGGAACGACGGATCGAAGCCTTCCTTAAGGCGTAGTTTTTCCCCGGCAAGCAGGCGTTTTCTCAGTTCTTCTTCCACGATAACTTCGGCGACGCCGCGCTTCAGCAGTGTATCGACCTGTGTTGGATCTTTCCGGCTCATAGGCTGGCCATCCTTTCCAGAATCTGGCGGGTCTGGAGAATATCCATTTTTATTTGTTCTATCAGCGCTTCCCGGGTTTCGAATTTGAGTTCGTCGCGGATGCGGCTTACCAGTTCGACTTTCAGGTTTTTGCCATACAGCTCGCCGCCGAAATCAAGCAGGTGAACTTCGATGCGCCGGTCACTGCCTCCGAAGGTAGGCCCGGTACCGATGTTGGTGGCTGAAAAATACTGCCGGTTGTCCAGCCAGCAGACAGTGGCATAGATGCCATCGGGCGGCATGACGAAGCGGGAATCTATTCCGATATTGGCGGTGGGGAAATCGAGCTGCCTGCCCAGCCCTTTGCCGGCAACAACTTCGCCTTCCAGGCTGTACCTGCGCCCCAGGAAACGAGCCGCCTTCTCGACCTCTCCGGCCAGGAGCATCCGGCGAACAGCCGTCGAGCTGACGATTTTACCCTCTATTCTTACCGGTGGAACCACTGAGAGGGTAAAACCCATTTCTGCTGAAATGTGCTGCATCATCTCAAGGCTGCCTTCCCGGTTGCGGCCCATGGCAAAATCGAAACCGAGCACCAGTCCTTTCATCTTCAGGTGATCGCTCAGCATACGGCTGAACCGCCTGGCACCGGTACCGGCAAGTTCGGGCGAAAAATCCAGGTTGACGACAAAGCCAACCCCGGTCTGTTTCAGTAAACGATTTTTTTCTTCGATACCGGCAAGCAGTGGCGGCGGGTTCTGGTTAAGTTGCGACAGGGGGTGATTGTTGAAGGTGATTACCCCGCTCGACAGGCTCCGGTTTTCGGCTCGAGTGGTGAGTTCAGCCAGTAGTTTCTGGTGCCCGACATGAACGCCATCGAAAACCCCGATGGTTAGCAGGCTTTCGCTTTCGGGGGCAAGGCGTTGAAATTCCTCTTCTAAAGACATATGAAATATCAGTTCAGCTTTAAAATGCAAGCACTTTTTCAGTCATATATTACCCCAACAAAGAAGCGGATGTAAACCTGAAAAGAAATTTTATAAACATGAAATAATTAGCCTGAAACGATTTGATTACCGTATTATTTTATGCTATACTTTCAGTTTGCTATTATGCCTCTAATTATTTTCAGTTTTCAACTGTTTTTTATTTCCCTCCGCGTATACTCACGCCCATTTATTCCTGCGTAGTACTCTGAATTTAGCTAAGGAGTTGAAATGGTGGCCGAATTGGCAACGCCTGTGGAAAAACAGGCAAATTCAAGAAAAGTCTATTCCAAGATTCCCCGGGTGCTGGATGTGCCCAACCTGGTCGAGGTGCAGCTGGATTCCTTTACCGTTTTGATGGAGGATGGAATCAAGGAGCTCCTCAAGGAAATTTCCCCGATCCTGGATTTTACCGGCAACAGGCTTGAGCTGAGCTTCGTGGGTTACGAATTTCGTGAACCCCGCATGAGCGAAGCCGAATGCTATCAGCGTGACCAGACCTATTCCATGCCGCTGTATGTGAAAGCCAGGCTTCTGGTAAAAACCACCGGGGAAATCAAGGAACCCTTCGATCTGTTCTTTGGTGACGTGCCGTTGATGACCAACAAAGGTACATTCATCACCAGCGGTACCGAAAGAGTCATCATCAGCCAGTTGATACGCTCCCCCGGTGTGTATTTTATGGCTGAAGAAGACATGGCCAGCGGCCGGTTGCTGTGCCGCGCCAACCTGATACCCAGCCGCGGTGCCTGGCTCGAGTTCGACACATCCAACCGTGACGTTATAAGCGTTAAAATCGACAACCGGCGTAAAATCCCGGTAACCACCCTTCTCAGGGCTATCGGATACGGTGCCGATTCCGAGATTCTGGATCTATTCAGAGGTGAAGACAGTGCCGTTGAAAGGCAGTTCATCCGGGCCACCCTGGACAAGGAACCGGCGGTGACCGATGAAAAATCAGCCCTGCTGGATATTTACCGCAAGCTGCGCCCCGGCGATCCGCTCAACCTGGATAATGCCCGCAAAATGGTGGATGACATGTTTTTCAATCCACAGTATTACGACCTGGGAGTAGTCGGGCGTTACAAGGTCAACCAGCGGCTTGGTTTTGCCCGCACCAGCCCTGTGGAAAACCGGGCTCTGAACCGCGAAGACCTGGTGGAAATCGTGCGGCGCATAATTATGGTTAACAACAGCATGGACAAGGCCGATGATATTGACCATCTGGGAAACCGGCGTGTACGCACCGTGGGCGAGTTGATTCAGAACCAGTTCCGAATCGGGCTGGTCAGGCTGGAAAGAGTCGCCAAGGAGCGCATGAGCATTATCGCAGCGGACGTGGTGACTCCAACCGCTCTGATTAATATCCGGCCGGTAGTTTCATCCGTCAGGGAGTTCTTCAGCGGTTCACAGCTGTCTCAGTTCATGGACCAGACCAACCCGCTGGCCGAAATCACCCATAAGCGCCGCCTTTCGGCTATGGGCCCCGGCGGCCTTTCCCGCGACAGGGCGGGCTTCGATGTCCGTGATGTGCATTATTCGCACTACGGTCGTATCTGCCCTATCGAAACACCGGAAGGGCCCAATATCGGTCTTATCGGCTCCCTGGCAACCTATGGACGAATCAACCCTTACGGGTTTATAGAGACCCCGTATCGAAAGGTTCTTCGTGAACTCGAAACCGGTGACAGCCGGTTGAACGGCCGCAAACTCTCCGAAGCGGTCAGCGACACCGGCGGCAAGGTGCTGGCGGAAGCCGGAGACGTTATCGGCGAAGAACTGCTGCAGGCATTGAAAACCGCCGGCGTCAGCGCAGTAAAGGTATTTCCGTTTGCCTCGGATGAAATCGACTATCTTACCGCCGATGAAGAGGAAAAGAACATAGTTGCCCAGGCAAACACTCCCCTGGACGAGCTGGGCCAGTTTGCCAGCAACCGCATCGAAGCCCGGGTTGAAGACCGCTACGTTTTTGTTTCTCCCGACAAGGTGCACTATATGGACGTATCCACTATGCAGATATTCTCTGTCTCGACTGCGCTTATCCCGTTCCTGGAACACAATGATGCCAACCGCGCCCTGATGGGCGCCAATATGCAGCGCCAGGCAGTGCCCCTGCTGATACCGGAAGCACCTCTGGTGGCTACCGGTATGGAACGGGAAACCGCCCGCAACTCGGGCCAGGTGCACTTCAGTCCGTGCAACGGTGAAGTAACCAGCGTTACCAGTTCGGAGATTACGGTGAAGGGCGAGGACGGCTCGACTCATAAATTCCCGCTCCTCAAATTCATCCGTACCAACCAGGGCACCTGTATCAACCAGCGCCCGGTGGTATTCAAAGGTGAACAAGTGGCTGCGGGCCAGGTACTGGTGGATAGCTCTTCGACCGACCACGGCGAACTTGCCCTGGGCCAGAACGTAGTATGCGCCTTCATGAGCTGGGGCGGGTATAACTATGAAGATGCGATTATATTAAGCGACCGGCTGGTAGAGCAGGACAAATTCACTTCGATTCACGTTTTCAAGCATGAAGTGGAAGCGCGCGAAACCAAGCTGGGCCCCGAAGATATTACCCGTGACATACCCAACGTGGGCGAAGAAAGCCTCAGGGAACTGGATGACGATGGTATTATCCGCATCGGAGCCGAAGTTAAACCCGGGGACATCCTGGTAGGCAAAATCACCCCCAAGGGTGAAACCGAACTGTCTGCCGAAGAAAAACTACTGCGGGCCATATTCGGTGAAAAAGCCCGCGAGGTCAAGGACACCTCGCTTCGAGTTCCGCATGGTGAATGGGGCAAGGTTATAAACGTCAAGGTATTCTCCCGGGATGAAGGTGACGACCTGCCTGTCAGGGTCAACAAGTGGGTGCAGGTTTGGGTTGCCCAGAAGCGGAAGGTGTCGGTGGGCGATAAGCTGGCCGGCCGCCACGGCAACAAGGGTGTAATTTCCATTGTAGCTCCCAAGGAAGATATGCCGGTGCTGCCCGATGGCACCCCGGTGGATATAGTTCTTAATCCCATCGGCGTCCCCTCCAGAATGAACATCGGCCAGATCCTTGAGACCCATCTCGGCCTTGCCGGCCGCGCTCTCGGCTTCAAGGTGCTTACTCCCGTGTTCGATGGCGCTACCGAGGCAGCTATCGAAGATTCCCTCGCCAGGGAATGGCTTTCCAGGCGCGCCGATGCGGTAGTATTTGCTCAGGATGGCACGGTTGGATCGATAGATTATGCCAGGATCAATACCTGGCTCGACGAAAACGGCTATGATTCCGGCAAGGTCTGGAGCGATGATTTCCCGGGGTTTGCCAGGGACACGAGTCAGCGTATCTGGCTGACTGACCGGGGAGTCAATCTCGAAGGCATGAGCAGTGAAGACATGGAAAAAGAGGTAGACCGCATATCTGCCCAGCGAAACATTCCGGCGCCGGTAAGCGGCAAAGTCGTTCTAAGGGACGGGCGCACCGGTGAGCCCTTTGAAATGCCGGTGACCGTGGGCAGCATTTACATGCTGAAACTGATACATCTTGTGGAAGACAAGGTCCATGCCCGCTCTACCGGACCGTACTCTCTTATCAGCCAGCAGCCGCTTGGTGGTAAAGCCCAGTTCGGCGGCCAGAGGTTCGGGGAAATGGAAGTCTGGGCACTGGAAGCCTATGGAGCGGCGTACAACCTGCAGGAAATGCTCACCGTCAAGTCTGACGATGTGACCGGCCGCACCAAAACCTACGAAGCAATCATTAAAGGCGACGATATAATGCCCCCGGGCGTACCCGAATCCTTCAAAGTCCTGGTCAAGGAACTCCAGAGCCTGGGCCTGGCGGTGGAAGTCGTAAACCAGGAGGAACGGGTTATCGAAGCCGATAAAGTGCGTGAAATAGGCGAAGAAGAAACTGAAACCGAAATTCTGGATTCTGCTCCGTTTACCGTAGTTGAGCCGACATCTGTCATAGAATCTGCCGGTTTTACGGTAGAGAGCAGCGAAGAAGAAATATCTCAGGATATAGAGAAAGATCAGGAGTAGAATGTTGGAAGTTAACGATTTTGATGCTGTAAGGATATCTCTTGCTTCACCGGAACAAATACTCGGCTGGTCTTATGGAGAGGTGACCAAGCCCGAAACTATTAACTACCGTACCCTCAAACCTGAACGGGACGGATTGTTTTGCGAACGCATATTCGGGCCTACCAAGGATTTCGAGTGCGCCTGCGGCAAATACAAGCGCATAAGATACAAGGGCATTATCTGCGACAAGTGCCAGGTAGAGATTGCCAAAGCCAAGGTCCGGCGCGAGCGGATGGGCCATATAGAACTGGCCAGCCCGGTAAGCCACATCTGGTTTGCCCGCGGCATTCCCAGCCGCATCGGGTTATTGCTCGACCTGTCCACCCGCAACCTGGAGAGGGTTGTCTATTTTTCGCACTATATTGTAACCTCGCTGGACGAAACCGCCCGGGAGGACACTATAAAGCGCCTGGAAGCTGAAGCCCAGGCGGCCTTCGGAGATAAAAAGGCCGAGTTTAACCAGAAGTGCACCGAAGCCGAGCAGAACGATGCTGCGGTTGATGAAATCAACCGCATGCGCTCCCAGTTCGACGAAGAAAAAGCGCAGATGGAGGAAAACCTCATCAGCCAGATCAGCCGGCTTAAAGAACTTAAAGTCGGCCAGTTGTTGACCGACAGCCAGTACCAGGATCTTTATTTCTCCTTCAGCGAGGTGTTCGAGGCCGGCATGGGCGCCGAAGCCATGCTGAAGCTGCTGAAAAACGTCGAAATGGATAAACTGCGCAATTCCCTGATCGAAGAAATCCATTACACCACTTCTGCTCAGAGGCGGAAAAAAGCCAGCAAGCGCCTGCAGCTGGTGGAAGCCTTCCGGCGCAGCGGCAACCGGCCCGAGTGGATGGTGTTGACCATACTCCCGGTGCTGCCTCCGGAGCTGAGGCCCATGGTCCAGCTCGACGGCGGGCGTTTCGCCACCAGTGATTTAAACGATTTGTACCGCAGGGTAATCAACCGCAACAACCGTTTGCGCCACCTGATGGATATCGGCGCACCCGAAATAATAATCCGCAATGAAAAGCGTATGCTGCAGGAAGCGGTGGATTCGCTCATCGATAACGGCCGGCGCGGCAGGACCGTGGCGGTCAGCGGAGACCATAAGGCCAAATCCCTGTCTGACATCCTGCGGGGCAAGCAGGGCCGTTTCCGCCAGAACCTGCTGGGCAAGCGTGTAGATTACAGCGGCCGTTCCGTGATCGTGGTCGGCCCTAACCTTCAACTGCACCAGTGCGGCCTGCCGCGCCGGATGGCCCTGGAGCTGTTCAAACCCTTTGTAATCCACCGGCTGGTGCTGGAGGGCTTTGCCTCCAACATCAAGAGTGCCCGGCGCCTGGTGGATAAGGCTACTCCCGAAGTGTTTGATGCGCTCGAAGAAGTCGTCAAGGGGCATCCGGTAATGTTGAACCGCGCGCCGACCCTGCACCGTTTAAGCGTTCAGGCTTTCGAGCCGGTTCTTATCGACGGCAGCGCCATCCAGATACATCCCCTGGTTTGCGCTGCCTTCAATGCCGACTTCGACGGCGACCAGATGGCGGTACACGTACCGTTGTCCAGGGCAGCTATCAAGGAAGCCAAGCTGGCCATGCTTTCCATCTACAACATGCTGCTGCCCAGCTGCGGTGAACCCGTGGTGACACCGACCCTGGATATGGTCTTCGGTATTTACTATCTGACCTCGGTTAAAGAGGATACCGGAGAAGAAAAAGTACCTTACTTCGGGTCGTTTGACGGGGCGGTCATGGCCCACGAGATGAACCAGGTGGGCCTTAGAGACAGGATTCGCGTCAGAAGAACCGAAGGCGAAGCCCTGGAGACCACTGTCGGCCGGATTATTTTCAACGAGGTATTACCGGAAAACTATGGTTTCTGTAACAAACTGGTGGATAAGACCACTTTAAAACAGATAATATCCGAGTGCTATAAACTGCTTAACGACAATATTGCCATGGCGGCCGTTCTCGACGGCCTTAAAGGCCTCGGTTTTAAATATGCTACCCAGTCCGGCATCACCATCTCGATGGGTGATATCGAGGCGCCTCCCGGCAAACCGGCGATAATCGCCGAAGTCGAGGAGAGAACGGCAGTTATCGACAACCAGTACCAGCGAGGCCTGATTACCGACGACGAACGTTACAACAGCGTTATCGAAGCCTGGATGGAAGCTACCGATAAAATCACCCAGGACCTTTCCAAATCCCTGAGCCGCAGCGGCAGTATCTATATGATGAGCACCTCGGGGGCCAAAGGTAACATATCCCAGATCCGGCAGATGGCGGGTTTAAGAGGCTTGATGACCAACCCTTCGGGCCGCATTATCGACTTCCCCATCAAGTCGAGCCTCAAGGAAGGATTGAGTACCCTGGAGTATTTCATTTCCACCCACGGGGCTCGCAAAGGTCTGGCCGATACCGCGCTCAGAACTTCCGGCTCGGGCTACCTGACCCGGCGCCTGGTGGACGTAACCCAGGATGTCATTGTTTCCGAGCTCGATTGCGGTACCTTAAACGGCCTCTGGGTGGTTGATAACAAGGATAAATCCGGCATGCTGCCGCCTTTTGCCGAACGGATTACCGGGCGGATTGCTGCAGAAAACATCGTCAATCCCGAAACCGGTGAAATCGTGGTTGAACGCAACCAGGAGATTGACGAGCATCTGGCTGCGGAAATCATCAAGGCTGGAATCGACCGGGCGTTTATACGTTCGGCCACCAGCTGTGAATCGGCAGCCGGCATTTGCCAGTACTGTTACGGGCGGGATTTGGCTTCCGGTAAACTGGTCGATCTTTCCATCGCCGTCGGCATACTGGCGGCGCAGAGTATTGGTGAACCGGGTACCCAGCTGACCCTGCGAACCTTCCACACCGGCGGTGTGGTCGGTTTGGATATTACCACCGGTTTGCCGCGCGTAGAAGAACTGTTCGAAGCCCGAAACCCGAAAGCCCAGGCCACTATTTCGGAAATAGACGGCACGGTGGAAATTGTCGAAGATGAGAACGGCCGGCACATCAGGGTAGTCAGCACCGAAACCTTTTCAGACGAGTACGCACTGCCTGAGGGCTGGCAATGGTCGGTGAACGAGGGCCAGCACGTATCTCCCGGAACACCACTGGCGGTACCGGCAAAGGAAGATGTAGACCCGGCTGCCGTAGCAGCCTCGGCACCTCTTGCCAGGGTAACCGGAACAACGTCATTTGCGGGCGAACGTCTTTACATAACATTCGAAGGCAGCGACGAACGGGAATATCCGGTTGCCGCGGCTACCCACATACGGGTAGAAAACGGGCAGGAAGTAAAGGCTGGCGATCAGCTCACGGATGGTTCGATAAACCCGCAGGACATACTGGCCATTCTTGGCAAAGAAGCCGTTCAGAGATATATCGTTGATGAAGTTCAGAAGGTGTACTGTTCCCAGGGTGTGCATATCAACGACCGGCACATCGAAGTAATCGTACGCCAGATGCTTTCCAAGGTTAGAATCGATACTCCGGGTGACACCCGCTTTACTTCCCGGGAACTGGTAGCCAGAACATCTTACGAAGAAGAAAATGCCAGGGTTCTGGCCGAGGGAGGCGAACCGGCTACGGCTTATGCGGTGCTGATGGGTATCACCCGGGCCAGTTTAAGCACCGATTCCTGGCTGGCAGCCGCCAGCTTCCAGGAGACCACCAGAGTACTTACCGAGGCCTCAATTTTCGGTAAAACAGACCGGCTTGTCGGCTTGAAGGAGAACGTGATTATCGGAAAGCTTATTCCGGCAAGATGCCAGTCCTGTAAAGAAGAACTGGAAGCCGAAAAGAAAGTTGCGCTGGCTGAGTCCCTGGTAACCGACATACCGGAAGAAATTCCGGAGTAAATCCGGCTGACATTAAATGTTAACATGGCTGCCTTTCAGGCAGCCATGTTTTTATTTGCACCTGTTCGCGGCTTTTCGGGTGTATGCTATAATTTAAGCCGAGTAACCAGCGGAGGAAGGATTATCAGCCGCATAATATCAGGCAAAGCTGTTGAAGAAGATGCTCCGGTCGACTTGAGTTTAAGGCCGAGGCATCTTACCGAATTTATCGGCCAGGAAAAGGTAAAAAACAACCTGCATATAGCGGTTTCTGCCGCCCGGGGCAGGGGGGAAGCACTGGACCACGTGCTGTTGTACGGTCCTCCCGGACTGGGAAAAACTACGCTGGCGCATATCGTGGCTGCCGAAATGGGTGTCAATATCCGGGTAACCTCCGGTCCGGCCATCGAGCGCGCCGGTGATTTGGCTGCCATTCTTACCAATCTGCAGAGCCATGACGTACTTTTCATAGATGAAATACACCGTCTCGGCCGGGCCATCGAAGAGATTCTATATCCCGCCATGGAAGACCGGGCGCTGGACATCGTCATCGGTAAGGGGCCGGGTGCCCGCAGTCTGCGCCTGAACCTTCCGGAATTTACCCTGGTAGGCGCTACCACCCGGTTTGCCCAGTTGAGCTCACCTTTGAGGGGCCGCTTCGGGGTGGTTTACCGGCTGGATTACTATGACGAAACCGCTCTGGCTACCATCATACGGCGTTCCGCCGGTATTATCGGGGTTGAAATCGACCCGAAAGGGCTGGAAGCCATCGCCTGCCGGTCCAGGGGTACGCCCAGGGTAGCCAACCGGCTGCTGCGCCGGGTCAGGGATTATGCCCAGGTAATGGCAGATGGTGTGATAACAGCCGAAGTGGCTCACCGGTCGCTGGCTGAACTTGAAGTCGACGGGCTTGGCCTGGATGAAATAGACCACCGCCTGCTGGTGACAATAATAGACAAGTTCAACGGCGGGCCTGTCGGTCTTGAAACTCTGGCGGCCGCTATCAGCGAGGAATCCGACACGATAATGGATGTGTACGAACCCTTCCTGCTGCAAATCGGTTTTATCGAACGGACGCCGCGAGGCCGGGTAGCTACCCGGCGGTCTTATGACCATCTCGGCCTGACATACAACCGGGACGGCACCACCCAGGCAAAACTATTTGACGCAAACGAATAATGATCGATTCGGCCCTGGTACATATATGTTGTGCCCACTGCTCGGCCTATACCTTGAGTTTCTGGCAAAATCAGGGTTACAGGGTCCGTGCTTTCTGGTACAACCCCAACATTCACCCCCTGGAAGAGCACCTGCAGCGATTCAATGCGGCTGCAGGACTGCTTGAGCAGCAGGGCGCCGACCTTTTGGTCTATCCGGATTATGAGCCTTCCAAATATTTTGAAATAATCACCGGCGGCGGTCACGGTCGCTGCCGGAAATGTTTCCGTCTGCGCCTGGAAAAAACCGCCCGGGAGGCTTCGAGGCTGGGTTTTCCCGCTTTTACTTCCAGCCTACTTATCAGCCCCCAGCAGCAGCACGAGGAGCTGATGGCTGTCGGTGACGAGATAGCCAGGGCTACCGGGCTCGTTTTTCTGTATGCCGATTTACGGCGCCGCTATTCGGATTCCAGGATCATGACCAGGGGGATGGATTTATACCGCCAGCAGTACTGCGGCTGCCGGTATTCCCTGCAGGAGAGGCAAAGCCAGGTTTAACCATGCGTTACCATGTACGTCTGATGCGCCAGGAAGACGCGATTCAAATGGCAGAAATTGCCATGGAAGCCTTTCCGGCTATGCAGCCGCCCACGAATTATCAGCGGGAGTTCAGAAACCCCCTGGCCCATTATATCGTAGCCCTGGACAGGCCTTTTTCGACTTACGATGATGGTTTGACGGCGACCCGCTACATGGTGGGTTATGCCGGTTTTTGGCTTATGGCGGGAGAAGCCCACATTGTGGATATAGCTGTTCGTAATGCATACCGGCGGCAGGGCATTGGGGAATTGCTTATCATTTGTACTATCGATCTGGCTCTGGCATTGAATGCCAGCCAGGCAACCCTGGAAGTAAGAGCTTCAAACCAACAGGCGCTGTCCCTGTATGAAAAGTACGGTTTTACCCAGCAGGGGAGACGCCGGCGCTATTATGTGGATAATAACGAAGATGCCATTATAATGACATTGCAGGATTTGGCCTGTGCGGATTTTCTCAAACGATTCGAGAACTTGAAAAAGACGCTGGCAGAACGCCGAGGGTTTACGTTGTTTCCCCTGGCTCGTTAATACGGATCCGGGTTAATCGTCCTCGTCTTTTTTGAATTTTCTCTTCAATTTATCTACCTGCTGCAGCCGGGAAAACTCCTCGTCTCCGAGCAGGCGGCAGGTTTTGACTTCCTGGCCATCCAGTTCAATGTAGAACAACTGGCGGCACTTCCAGCACTTGTAGGGGCCCTCATAGGTTTGTTCCAGGATCGAGAAACGTCCCTCTGTATTACATTCAGGGCAGGTGATTGTGGCTAACATGCGGGCATCCTCCTTCGAAATTACATGATCTTAACACTGGAAAACAACCAGTGAGCCAGCAGGCCGGCGATAAAGGGCATCAAAAAAGTACAGGCCAGGCGTACTGCCGTAAACCGCCATCCCATAATGCCGATTTCGAGCGGCAGGCGGGCAAAAGCCCATAGCGACCAGCTGGTCAAAAATGCCACCATGGTGCCGATTCCCGCGCCGCTTTTATATATGGCGGCGGCTACTGGCAGGCTGGTTATCGGGCCGCCGGGCATGAAGCCGCCGGCTACGGCACCGATAAAGATGCCCCGGGTACCGGATTCAGCCCCTATCCAGCGGTTGATTGCTTCCTGGGGTAAAAGGTGTTGAAAGGCACCGGCAATAATAAAGGCAAAAACAAGCATGGGCAGAACTTCTACCAGTATCCCGCCGGCGGATTTCAATGTCATAATATGCTCACCGTTTCCCCGGCTGTAGCCGATGACAAGCAGGGCAAGGGCGATAACACCCATGATTAACGTCGGTATTAACATCCTGGATATTTTCCTCCTGTTGCCAGGCATAAACCCTCCAGTTGATTCGAGACGGTTAAACGTGCAATAAGTGTAAATCTTAACAACATGGCTGGATATAAGCAAATAGGTTTCCTGCCGTCAGCAGCCGGGGAATCATAACCGCCGGGCCGGTCATGCCCCGGCGGAGGGCTTCTTTAACCAGAGGCAGACGTTTTTGGAAAAGTACTTTACAGGCCAGCGGTAGTTATTTTCCGGCGAGGATGCAATAATGCTGAAACCGGCCCCGGCAGCCAGTGCTTCCGCCTGGTGAAAACTGACCAGGTAGTAATAACGGAAAAGCGTTTTGCCCCCGGTAGTCCAGGGGATGCGCAGTTCTCTGGGTTTGAACCAGAAACGGGGCTGGCAGTGGTTCCAGAAGGTGACGAAGGCTTCGCCGCCTGGTTTTAATATACGATAGAGCTCCGCCATGGCGCGGCTGATTTCAGCCGGACCTTTAAGATGATGGTAGGCGGCAACGGCAATACCCCAGTCGAAAGATTCCTTTTCGAACGGCAGATTCCGGACATCACTGCAGTACAGCCGGACGATGTAGCCGAACTTGGCGGCATATTTGCCGGCCTGCTCGAGCATAACCGGCGAAATATCCACACCGGATAAATCGAAAGAGTCCTTGAAAGGCAAAAAATCAGCGCCGTGCCCGCAGCCGAGGTTGACCAAGCGGCCTGAAACCCAGCGCCGGGCGAGCGCATCGAGGTCATCCTTGAAGCGCGTCCAGTGGAAGCGGTTATACCACCCCGGGGCGATTGCGTCAAAGACCTGTCTTGTTTGCTGGCAGTCGGATGGTTCCGGCATAGGCTGGTTGGCAACCTTAAAAAAAATTGATAGACTTACGAGTAAACAATATGAAACATGATACTATTAAAAAACACTCCAGGACAATATCTGGTGTAACCCCGGTGGCAGTTATGACTCAACCGCGCCCCTGTCCGGGCAAATGTATATACTGCCCCACCTATGGGGACACACCCCAGAGCTATACTCCGCAGTCCCCGGCAGTACTCAGGGCGATCGCCTGTGAATACGACCCGGTCAAACAGGTACAGACCCGCCTTTCAATCCTGGAAAAAATGGGGCATCCCACAGACAAGGTCGAACTGATAATAATGGGAGGCACATTTTTATCCGCGCCACATGATTACCAGTATGCATTTGTAAAGGGCTGCTTCGATGCCTTGAACGGCATAGTATCTCCGACGCTGGGAGACGCGCAGCAGTTGAATGAACGCTGTCACAACCGGTGCGTAGGCCTGTGTATTGAAACGAGGCCGGATTTCTGCAGTCCGGATGACGTAAACTGGATGATTGAACTGGGGGCAACCCGGGTCGAACTTGGCGTTCAGGCGATCGATGACGATATTTACCGTTTAACACGGCGGGGGCACACGGTCCAGGATGTGGTTTCGGCTACTGCCGCCCTGAAAAAATCCGGGTTGAAAGTTCACTACCACTGGATGCCGAATCTGCCGGGTGTTACTCTTGAGAAGGAACTGGAACTGTTTGGCCGTTTGTTTAATGATGAGCGCTTTCGGCCCGATGGCCTTAAAATCTATCCGACAATGGTGGTTGAAGGTACCGAACTTGAACGATGGCATCAGCAGGGCCGGTACGAACCGTATGACGAACCGGTTCTGATCAATCTCATAGCTGAAATGAAAAGCATGGTGCCCGAATACGTCCGCATTTCCAGAGTGTTGAGAGATATTCCTGCAGTATATATAACAGGCGGTCCCAAAGATTCTTTACGTGACACGGTGCTCAAGCAGATGGCCGGTAAGGGGCAATTTTGCCGCTGCATTCGCTGCCGGGAGTATGGCCACCGGCAGAAACAGGGATGGCCGGCTGGAGAGATGCATCTGCAGAGGCTGGATTATCAGGCATCCGGCGGGCAGGAAGTTTTCCTGTCGTGGGAGGATGATAGACACACTCTCTACGGCCTATTGAGATTGCGTTTTCAGCCCGGAGAGCCTTGCGGGCCGGCTCAAAACCCCGGCAGAACCGGCGCAGTGGTAAGAGAGTTGCATGTCTACGGGGCTGAAGTACAGCTGGGTGAAAAAAACGAAAAGTCCTTTCAGCATAAAGGCCTGGGCAGAAGCCTGCTGAGTGAAGCGGAGCGCATTGCGGCTGAAGAATTCAAGGTGGGAAGCCTGTCTGTTTTGAGCGGGATCGGAGCCAGGCCATATTATTCCAGCCTGGGTTATGAATTGAACCGGGGATATATGTTCAAGGTTTTATAGCACGGGCTAACTGGCTGGCTCTAGTCTTCACTCCAGTTCTGCATCATCTCTTTTATTCTTTGGGCCAGTCGCGGGTTAGAGCGCAGCCGTTCTACAAAAACCGGGCAGCCTTCAACCAGTGTATTTTGAGCTGCTGAAGCCATGCTGGCAATCAGCTGCTGGTTGTAAATATCCGGTTGAGCCCCGCCCGGCAAACTGGCCGAACGCATTTGACGCTGTATATCTTCAGCGGTAAACCGCATAGGGGTGGCGCAGGCTTTATACCAGGGGCAATCCTTGCATTGTACTATCGAATAGGCTTCATCCAGAATGTCGCTCATTATATCCTTTCCTCTCTCATCAAATAATCGATTCCAGCCTTTTTTCCAGTGCTCCCAAACTGGGAAAAGCTCCGTAGGCTATATCCCGGATTATACCATCTTTATCGATAAATACAGTAACCGGTATACCGGTTACACCATAAACTCCGGCTACCTGGGCTCTCGAGTCAAGCAGTACCGTCATGGACAGGTTCTGGCTGTCCATGTAACTTTCAATTGCGGACTCGGTGTTGCCGATGTTGATTAGCAGGATAACCGGGCTGGTACCAGGATCCTCGAAGCTGTCCATCAACTCTTGAAAATAGGGCATTTCATCCAGGCAGTAAGGACAACTGAGCGCCCAGAAATTGATGACAACCGGCCGGCCTTTGAGTCCTGCCAGGCTGATTTGTTCTCCGGTGAGGTTGAAAAGTTCGAAGGCCGGTGCCGGTTTACCGCCTGAAACAGCAGGCGAGCCTGACTGGCAACCGGCAACGCCGGCCAGGCTTATCAGCAACAGTATTGTCAATAAATGTTTTTTTAACATCGTTATCTCTTATTTATAAATACAACCAGTCAAGGTTGCCGGTTAAAATCAATACTCCGATAATAATTAGAATTACCCCGCTTGTCACGTATATCAGGCGTGAGTACCGTTTAATCTTTTTTAGCCATGGAATAAAGGTCGAAAAGGCCAGTCCCAGAGCCAGGAAAGGCAAGCCCAGGCCGAGTGAGTACACCGCCAGCAGGCCGGCACCTTCCCAGGCCGTGGAAGAGTTGAAAGCCAGCATCAGGATGCCACCCAGTACCGGGCCGAGGCACGGTGTCCAGGCGAGAGCGAAACTTGCCCCGATAATAAAAGAGCGCAGGTATCCGGTGGTGGCCCCAAGGCGGGGAGTCAGCCGCGCTTCGAAGTTGAGCACCGGAATTTTCAAGGCCAGCAGCATTATCGACCCCAGTACTACCAGAGCCGTTCCGGATATCAGTCGAACTAGCCAGGAACCAGGCCCGATAACAATCCCGGCCAGGCCCACCAGCGCTCCGGAGACGGTAAATACAGTCCCGAAACCGGCTACGAACAAAAGAGAATGCCCAAACAGCTTTGTCCGGTCGTAACCGCCCGGCTCCAGTATTTGGGGGCCGGCAAGGCTGGCCAGGTATACCGGAACCAGCGGCAGGACGCAGGGTGATAAGAATGAGGCAATTCCAGCCCCGAGGGCTGTGAATATGGTGACTCCATCCATTTGCAGACCTGTTCGGCTTACAGCAGTTTATCGATTTTAGCTTTTATATTGCTTTCGGGGACTGCGCCGACAATCGTATCAGCTACCACCCCGTCCTTGAAAACCAGCATGGTGGGTATCGACATAATCTGGTAGCGGGAGGCCGTGGCCTGGTTATCGTCGACGTTCAATTTGCAGAACTTGAATTTACCTTCATATTGAGTGGATAGTTTATCTAATACCGGCGCCACCATGCGGCAAGGCCCGCACCAGGGAGCCCACATATCTACCAGGACCGGTGTTTTTGCTTTTATTACTTCCTGTTCAAAACTGGCATCGGTTATTTCTTTGACCATTGAATTACCTCCAATAAACGTTATTCTCATAGTAAGGCTTCGCGCCGGATGTGTCAAGAATTCGTACTGTTAATGTTAATGTTCTACGATCTTGTCACCCCCTAACTGTTCAGGGAAAATGTCCTCATGAAGGAGTTGACATTGAACCCA
>ENA-OSEO01000872-OSEO01000872.1-sediment-metagenome-genome-assembly--contig:-NODE-872-length-65749-cov-6.365133_pt1 | contig 65749 bp, 61 predicted proteins | sample MGYA00237883_ERZ534232 | MGnify/ENA metagenome assembly ERZ534232
CTGGAGAGCCGTGTGCGGGAGAACCGCACGCACGGTTCGGAGGGCGGGGAGGGTTTAAACCCTTCCCGACCCCTATCGATAAAAGCTCGTTTTCAACTTTTTACGGGACTATCAAAGATAGTTTGCTGAATAAACGAATCCATCGAACACAGGAGAATACCGATGACCGTAAAAAACGATTTAAACCCGGACCCGTCGATTGAGTCCGGCCCCTGGCGCCGGGAACGTGTCTGGGTCAGCCAGAACAATTTTGCGCCTGAACTGATGAAGACGCGCCAGATGCCGCCCGAGGTCATCATCCATGATTCCACCCTATTGAACCATGAGTCCCAAATACAAAGTCGTCATTACCGAATCATCGCGGTTGACGGTAATCCCTTGAAGGATATTCGCGTTCTTCAGGACAAAAAGAATATCAAGATCGTTATGAAAGAAGGAAACATTTTTGTAGACCGGCGTTCGGGCAGGGAGAAATATGTGGTACATGATCAGGATTGGGGCTGGAAGCGGATCTGACGTAGTGGGAACTATTACTCAGAAATAAGGAGGATGGATATGTCTATTAAACTTTCAGATGCCGAACGAATTGTTCAAGCTGCCCAGAAAAAGGCTCACGAAATGGGACTGAAGGTGGTTATCTCGGTGGTGGATCTTCGCGGGGATCTGGTCACCATGTCGCGGATGGACGGTGCGCCTTATCGAAGCATTGCAATTTCCAGGGGAAAAGCCTTTGCCTCAGTGGAATATGGCCTTCCCAGCGCCAAACTGGCCGAGCGGGCTGACAACCCGGTCATACGGGCCATGATGATTTCCGAAAGAGGCCTTTTTGTTCCCCAACAGGGAGCCGTTCCCATCAAACGCGGCGACGAACTGCTTGGCGCCGTCGGGGTCAGCGGCGCCAGCAGTCTGGAAGATGAAATGATTGCTCTTGCAGCTCTGGAATTATATAAAACGCAAATTTGATTTTTGGTATCAATTTAGCCGTTTCTTTTTTTTGTTTGAACGCGAATGGATACCTGAAAAGGCAGGAAACAGATGAAAAAGCCAAAGATTTTTATCACACAACCTGTTGAAACTTCGGCATTGAAACGGCTGCAACAGGTGATGGACGTTGAAGTGCACCCCGATGCATCCCGATCGATCGACAAGGAAGCTTTAATCAAGGGCGTTTCCCAAAGCGATTATTTGTTCTGCCGGCTGGGGGACAGCGTGGATGCGGAAGTTATTTCAGCAAATCCCGATCTGAAACTGATCGTGACGATGGCAACATCCGCCGCCCAGATAGATCTGAAGGAAGCGACCCGTCGCATGATACCGGTAGCCGGCCGCCAGGTGCCGACCACCGGCTTTGAGCCGGACAGCATTATCGAAGAGACCGCCGACCTGGCCTGGACGCTGCTGATGACGGTTGCCCGTCGGATCATCGAGGGAAACGAGCTGGTGCGCGCGGGCATCTTTCCGGGGGCCCAGTCGCCGTATATTCTCGGAACGAAAGTCAACGAAAAGACCCTGGGGATTATCGGGTTGGGCAAAGTCGGAAAGGCCATGGCCCGGCGGGCCGGAGGATTCAATATGAAGATCCTTTATTACGATAAGAACCGTTTGCCGGAAACGGAAAGGGAGTTCGGCGTCACCTACACTTCCTTTGAAGACCTGCTGAAAGTATCTGATTTTGTAACCCTGCATCCGTTATATACACCGGAGACGCATCATCTCATCGGCAAAAACGAATTGTCCCTGATGAAGCCCGCGGCATTTTTGATCAATACCTCCCGCGGCCCGATCTTGGACCAGGCGGCCCTGATTGATGCCGTGCGCGCAAAGCAGATTGCCGGCGTTGCCCTGGATGTCTATGAGGGCGAACCCCATCCCGAGCTTCCTGAAGATTTCATCAAAATGAAAAACGTGGTCCTGACGCCCCACCTGGGAAGCGCGGTTAAAGAGAAACGGGAAATCATGTCCCGGACGGTGGTGGATATCATCCTCGATTTTTTTGCGGGGAAAAAACCTGAGAATTTATTTAATCCGGAAATCTATGGTTGATTTTCAAGGTGCGCCTGAATATTCTATCCATTAATAACCGAAAAAAACAGGAGTATTGCCGCCATGAACAATTTATCGCTGACCGCAGCGTTCGGAGAGTATGACCGGACCACTATGTTGCAAAAGGGGAGTGTGCGCCCGGAGGGGATCGACCTGCGGATCATTACCATGAAGCCCATCGAAATTTTTCACCGGATGTCCCGGTTCCCGGAATTCGATGTGTCTGAAATGTCCATGGGAACGCACTGCCATCTCCTGGGGGCGGGAGACGGCCCCTTTGTGGGGATGCCGGCCTTTCCGAGCCGTGTCTTCAGGCACTCCATGGTTTATGTGAATGCGGATGCCGGGATTGATAAGCCGGAAGATTTAAACGCCAAGCGCATCGCGATCCATGAATGGGGCATGACCGCGGTGGTCTGGATTATGGGGATCATGGGGGAGGAATACGGACTGGATCCGGCCTCCGTCGACTGGGTGGCGGCGATTCGGCCGCGGGTGCCGATTCAGATGCCGGCCGATACAAAGCTACGCTATCTGCAAGCCGGGCAGAACATTTCCGATCTGCTGGAATCGGGCGAAGTGGATGCCGCCTTTCTTCATCAGGTGCCCCCCTGTTTCAGCAAAGGTTCGCCGCGGGTAAAACGCATGTTTCCGGACTACAAGTCCGCAGAAGTGGAATACTATCAGCGCACGGGCATCCATCCGATCATGCACTGCATTATCCTGCGTAGAGATATTTACCGTCAATATCCCTGGGCGCTTCAAAGCCTGTACAAAGCGTTTTGCGAAGCTCGCCAAAAGGTGGCGGACGCGTTGTGCGACAACGGCGCACTTTTCGCGATGATACCGTTTTTACCCGCCGTCATGGAGGAAACTTATAAAGTATTCGGCAAAAATTTCTGGCCCTACGGCATCGAAGCCAACCGCAAAACGCTTGAAAAACTGGTTAAATATGCCCATCAGCAGGGGCTGACACCCCGAATTCTGGAGGTTGATGAACTGTTTGCTCCTATTTTTAAAGGATGCTGAAACACATTTGCCGGTGATGATATTGTCCAAAATATTTGATATCGTCAACATGAGAGGCTACCAACTTCACGTCATGCCCGCGGAAGCGGGCATCCAGAAGATATCAGCTTGAGTTGCAGCGTCTGGATACTGGTTTTCGCTGTAATGATGCAAAAGGTTAGCTTACAAATAATCATATCTATCATAAAGGAGAAGGGAACCCATGCCGGAATTAACACTTGATATCGCATCGCAAATTGTCGACAGGGCCTTGGCGAAAAGGAAAGAAATGGGGTTTGTCCCGCTGACGGTAGTCGTACTCGATGCCGGCGGCCAGCTGAAAGTTCTCAAACGCGAGGATAAATCCAGCCTCCTGCGCCCTGAGATCGCCATTGGAAAAGCCTGGGGAGTCTTGGGAATGGGATTCGGCGGCCGCGAGCTCCATCGCCGGGCGACCAAAGTGCCGATATTTTTCAACGCGCTCTCGGATATGTCGGGAGGCCGCATGGTTCCGGTCCCCGGCGGCGTGCTGATCCGTTCCGATAAGGGAGACATTCTCGGGTCGGTCGGCATCAGCGGGGATACATCTGAAAATGACGAAATCTGTGCGGTTGAAGGCATCCGGTCCGTCGGCCTGATAGCAGATACAGGCGATCCGTTATAAATTTTTCTACATTCGGTCCGATATGAGTTCAAGGCGATTACTTCGATATTTCTCAGGACGCCACGTCGATAATGATGCGCAGCGCATCCGGCACCTTGTCTTCGAAAACCTTGAAGGCCGCGGCGGTTTCATTAAGCGGAAATCGATGCGTAATCATCGGAATAATTTTCAACCGCTTCTCTTCAAGCAGTTTTAAAGCTTCTTCAAAGGCGCCATCCGCACCTTTGGAACCATGGATGACCGGTTCTTTGTAATATAAAAAAGAAGGATCAAAGTCCTTGATCCTGTCGGAAAAAATCCCAAATACCACAATTTCGCCGCTTGGCTTGACCACCTTGAAACAATCTTCAAGGACTTTCGCCTTTCCCGATGCTTCGACAACGAGATCGACTCCATCCGGGAACCAGTTTAGGATGGCCTTAACGGGGTCCTTTTCTTTGACATTGACCACATGACTTGCGCCGAATCTCTTTGCCATGTCGAGCCTGAAATCACGCGTTCCCACCATCACGGCCTGATAGGCGCCCGCCATTTTTAAGAGCTGCAGCATGATCAGGCCGGCATTGCCGGGTCCGAATACGGCCACATTTTTCCCAAGAACCAGAGGAACCTTTTTAAAAGCGCGAACGGAACAGGCTATATTAACGACATTCTGGGCTTCATCGAAAGAAACATTTTGCGGCAGGCGATGGACGGCACGATAATCCACCTTGATAAATTCCGCCATACAGCCGTCTGTGTTGCGCCCCAGTGAAAATCTGTTCTTACAATAGAGCCCCTGTCCCTGACGGCAACGTTCACACTCCCCACAACCCCAACCGCCGCCGGAAATCACCGGTTCACCTTCGCAAAATCCTCCTAAGGACGGCCGGCCCACCCCGGCGATCGTACCGGAAAATTCATGTCCGAGGGTCACGGGCAAAGGCGCCGGGAGATGTCCCTGCATGACGCTCACATCCGTGCCGCAAATCCCGACTCGATGGACTTTTATCAGTATGTCGTTATCGGCCAGATCCGGAATTGGAACATCTTCGATAACGATCTTGCCGGGTTCATAAACACGCGCAGCTTTCATTGAACACCTCTATAATGTTGATAGAAAAAAAATATCTATGTATCTTTTTGGAGTAGATTATAGCGTTTTTCGTTTGACGTTCGCCCAATCTTCCATGACGGCGCAAACCGAACCCGTATCTTCCTTATCCCGCCCCTGTGCCATGGCAGCAATATAAGCCTGGGTGCTGGCAGCCAGAAGCGGCGTCGGGCAGTTGATGCTCCTGGCAAAGCTGCTGATGATTTTCAGATCCTTTTGCCAGACATCCATTTTCATGGTGGCATCGTCATACCGGCCCCGAACCATCAGAGGCCCGCGCACCTCAAACATGCGGGAGGTGCCGGCGCCGTCGCTGATAACCTTGTAAATCAGTTCGGGGTCGAGGCCTGCCTTCATTCCCAGAACAAATGCTTCGGCTGCGGCCACATTGTGGATGGCAACCAGCAGATTGGCAACATATTTCATTTTGCTGCCGTTTCCGAATTCACCCAGATAATAATGTGAGCGTGCAAAACCTTTAAAAACCGGCACGCAGGCATCAAAAGCAGCCCTGTCGCCGCTGCCGTAAACGGCAAGATCTTTTAGCGCAGCCTGAGCGCCGGTGCCGCTTAAGGTGCAATCGAGCATCACCATGCCGGCTTTATCCAGGGCCTCATGGGCACTCAGCTTGTCCTCCAGGGGGAGCGTGCTGGATTCCACCACGATCAAGCCCCTGTGCTTTGATGCAAGGATGCCGTCCTTTCCCCAGACAACCTCGTCCAGGGCGATCACACTGGGAAGTGAGGTTATAAGGATATTTGTCTTTTCAGCAACATACTTCGGAGAGGTGGCGCTTTTTCCGCCGCTTCCGACCAGTTTATCCACCTGTCCCTTGACCACGTCATATCCGGTGACGGAAAATCCACTCTTCAAAAGATTTGCAGAGATGGCTGTGCCCATGATCCCCAGCCCGATCATTCCTATTTCTGAATTCATGGCCTCCTCCTCAGGCATCTATTGAGCCATCTAAAAATTTCTGTCATTGATTTTAGAAAGTTACGATGGGTTAAGATTAATAAAACATAAATATCAAAATCTGAAATCCGAAACAATACCTAAATTCCAATTTTCAAAATCCAAAACAAAGCATAGACAAACTGTGGCTCTTCAGAGCCGGTTTCGGAAAAAAAGACAGACTTTTAAGTGAAAACTCTGCTCTAATGAATGCAGCAAATATGTGTTATCCAAGGAGAGCAGACAATGAAATGACCCAGACGGAATAACGCAGCCGCCTACAAGGCCAAAGTGGCGATAGCGGCCCTGCGAGGCGACCAGACCCTATTGGAGTTGGCGCAGCAGTTTGATGTCCACCCGAATCAGATCGTGCAGTGGAAAGCCCAACTGCACGCCAAGGACCTGCACGCCAAGATTGGCCAGTTGGCGGTGGAAAACGATTTTTTGGCCGACGCGCTCGGTTGGATTTTCCGGTCATCGGTGCACTCACAGGTACTGCATTACGAATATACAAGAAATATATAATTAAGTTTAAAAATAAAGTAAAAATTTTTATTGACATTGGATTATTATAATATTAATAATATATTCAAATAAAGATTGTTTTAAGATATTGTTAGGTCGAGGGAAGTGTAAGTAAGGTTCAGATGGCAATCCATAATTATTCAAGGCTATAGCAAATGACTTCTGCCAGACGCTGGGGATGATATCATCGAGTCCTTCTTTTCTGGGTGCATTGGCTGAGTTTAAAAGCCATGGTCATAACGGTCTAAGCTGAAAAACATCCGCGGACCTTATTGGTTCGCAATCGGACCGTGGTAAGGGTCGATTCAATCGAATTGGCGGTTCGAATTAAAAGAGGGTCATTTATGGGAGTAAAAAGGAGAAAAGGATTTCAGAGTTTTTCCATTTACGAGGAACTTAAGTCGAAAATCATCTTCCTTGAATTAGAGCCGGGATCAGTTATTGATGAAAAAAAACTTATGGCTGAACTGGAAGTAGGCAGAACGCCGATTCGTGATGCAATTCTCCGCCTGAAAATTGATGGTTTAGTTGTAAATTCTCCTAATAAGTCTGCTTATGTCAAAGAGATAACATTAAAAGATGTCAGGGATATTTTGGAAGCATTGAGTGGTGTAGAGAAACTAGTGACTACTCTTGCTGCGCATAGGATGGATTCAGATTCACTCAAAGAAATAAAGAAATCGGAAAAGCTTTATGAAAGCGCAGTTCTATCTAAAGATTATAAAGAGATCGCTCGAAGAAATCGGGAACTTCATTTCCGAATAGCAGAAGCGTGTCAAAATAACTATTTAATCTCAATGAATAAAAATCTTAGAGATCAAGCGTTGCGTCTTGCTTGCCTTGCTATCTCCAGAGAATTTACTGAGAATCAAAGGCTCAAAAATCATCATGAAAGTATAATGGATCATCATAAAATAATCATTTCCTTACTGGAGAGAGGTGACTCCGGTCAAGCAGCAGAAAAAGCAGTCGAACACCTTAAACTATTTCAAGATCGTATAATGTTTTATATTAACGAAATGTCAACTTAGTTGCAATAAAAACTTCAAACTACGATGGAATGGAAGACCGGATAAATTCTACCGATCTGATGAAAAATAATAGAGGATATTGTGTCAGAATGTTGGACTATGTGAAGAAGGCGCAAATACATCCGTAAGCAATAAAAGAACGAAAAAGAACAACTATATTTGAAGTTATGAGCAAATATCCAATAGGAAGGTTCCCAGATTTCAGTTCAACTCTGGGGTCTTTTGAACACTTCGGCCGTGAGGCTTAATTCTAAGGGAGGAAAATTATGATTGAAGTTTTTTTGCGAAGAGAAGATCAAAGAAGATATTCACTGTCCCAACATGAATTGGAGAGAAGATGGAAGGCTGTGCGTGAACGAATGGATGCGAAGGGGATCGACTACCTTGTTTTCCAGAGCCAGCAGCGGTATCTCGGCGGATACTTCCGGTGGTTTACCGATGAACCGGGCGCCAATTTCAGTATTGCAGCCGTCTTTTCATTGGAAGACGGCATCTCCATCACAGCTCATGGCTCGCCGGCACCAGCGCCTCCGAGCTTGCCACCACCTTGGGCTTTACGAGGAGTAACAGAAACGATCAACAAACCGTTTTTCCCAAATGTCTATTGGATGGATGCATGGAATGCGGAGAAGCTCGTGGAAGTGATGTTGCGTAAAAAGCCCCGGACCGTCGGTCTGGTAGGGCTGGGGAATATGTCGGCTTCCTTATATGAAAACCTGAAGAAGGGGTTGCCGGATGTAAATTTTATCAATGCCACTGAGCTCGTCGATGAGGTCAGAATGGTGAAAAGTGAAGAGGAGCTCAAACTTCATCGTGAGGCCGCGTATCTGCATGAGATGAGCTACGAGGTGGCCAAAAAGGCAATTCGGCCCGGCCGGCTGGCAACTGAAGTCATAGAGGAGATTCGTCACGCCCAAGTATTGGATAGAAGCGAGGAACAGTATATCACCATCACTTTCGGACAACCGGGGGTTCGCCCTTTTACTCAAGGTACTGCCGCAGGCAATAGGTTCATTCGACGGCCATTCAAACGGGGCGACATCGTCAACCTGTTGATAGAATCGAGTGCAGCGGGCGGGTACTGGTATGATCTCAGGAGGTTTTTTAGTTTGGGCGCTCCTTCCAAAGAACTGCAGGAGGCATATAAAATCGCTAAAGAAGCGCGAAACCTGATGGCGGCCAACTTAAAGCCTGGCGCCTTGACTGCGGCTGCCTTAAGCGCGAGCGACGAATTTCTTTTAAAAAATGGGTGTCCGCCCGAATCTCGGGCAGCTGGACACGGGCAAGGGTTGGATCTCGTGGAAAGACCTGTGATTCACGCAAAGGAGCCTGCGATACTATCCGCCGGCATGGTCATTTCGCTGCATCCGACCGCCAAAACGAAACAGGCGGCGGCCAGCATTTCGGATACCTATGTGGTCGGTGATTCGGGCGCCGTCCCCTTGTACAGGAATCTTTTCGAGGACGGCGACATTACCGTAATTGAGTAATTCTTTATTTCCAAACTAGAAATTCGGAAAGGCAGTCCAGAGAAGGTAATTCCGCTGCAAAATCCGTTTAAGAAAGGAATAGATGCCAAATGATGGATGAATTCGTGTTGACCGAAGAGCAACTGGCTATTCAGATTATGGCCCGCGAGTTTGCCGAGAGACACATCAAACCGATAGCTGCAGAGATAGACCGCATGGAGGTTGGAACTACTGTTGCTGAGAGTTTTCCCTGGGGCATGGTGGAAGAAGCACATAAAATAGGCTTAAAGACGATAGCTCTGCCGGAAAAGTATGGGGGAATGGGGGCAGGCTTTTTAACTCAGGTCGTGATAACCGATGAACTCGCGTATGTAGATTCGACTTGCGGCAAGATTATTTCGCAGCAGTGGAAGCAGCCCCAAAATCTCATCGATTACGGAACCGAGGACCAGAAAGAACGGTTCTTGACCCGCTTTAGGGATGAACCCACCTATCTGCTCGCTGGTGCCAATACCGAGCCTGATTATGGCTCGGACAACTTTTTACCTTACGAGGGATCCGAGGGGGGAATGAAGATGTCGGTAAAGCCGACCGGGGATGGCTACATCTTAAATGGTATCAAGCACTTCATCGCCATGGCCGCAGTTGCCAGCTTGTATATTGTTCAAGCGCGAAGCGATAGAACCGTACCGGTCAAACAAGGGACCAGCAAGTTCCTCGTGCCAAGGGATACGCCCGGTTTATCAGTGAACAGAGTTCATGATAAAGCTGGCTGGAGAGCCTACGGCAATGCCGAGTTGGCCTTTGAGGATGTATTTGTTCCTAAAGAGAACTTGCTCGGCGGAAAATTGAATATGGATACGTTTACGGACCTTGCAACCAAGGTAATAACGGTCGGCGCAAGTGAGATGGAGCTGGCCGCCAATGCCATGGGAATGGCCCGAGCGGCTTTTGAATCTGCAATGGCGTGGGCAAAGCAGCGGGTGCAAGGTGGTAAGCCTATTATAGAACATCAGGCAGTGGCAGGAGTTTTAGCTGATATTTATATGGAACTTCAGGCGTTGCGTAGCATGGTATGGCATACTGCTTCGGTTTTAGACCGAGGCGAGAAGAACCGCGCCCTGAGTCTCTCATGTGCTCGCTTTGCCAGTAAAGTTTTGAGCAGGGTGACCCGGGATGCCTTATCCGTTTTCGGCGGCTATGGGACGGAGAAAGACTTGCCGATGGAGAGATACGTGCGCGATTCTCTGGTATTTGGGCACCTGGCAGATGGCCCGGTGAGGCAGGTCAGGGTTGGCAACTTGCTGAAGAAGCTTTATTAGAACTTAACAAGGGAAATGCCACGAGAAGTTCGATTTTTACTGCCATTGCCACGCCGGTAAAATCCGGCCATCTCGAAAAGGGTACCCTGAAAGGTAACAGAGAGGAACTTTGAGTGGACTTTGTATGCACTAATTTTTCATTTAGGAGGTGGCTGTAGCAATGAATATTATTGTCTGCGTTAAACTGATACCCGACCCGGAAGCGCCGGTTCAGCATTATCGGATAGACAGCTCCGGCAATAGGATGGAAACGGTGCAGGGAGTCAAGCCGGTTGTCAGTCCCTTTGATGAGAATGCTGTTGAAGCGGCCCTCCAAATAAAGGAGTCCCACGGTGGCAAAGTGACGGTCCTCACTTTAGGGCCGCCTGCCTCTCAGGAGGCGCTGAAAAGGGCGCTTCGCATGGGAGCCGATGATGCGGTCCATATTGAGAGAGCGGGAATACCGGAGCCATCCCCGCATATTACTGCCTATCTTTTGGCTAAGGCTATTGAAAAGATAGGCAGCTACGACCTGGTTCTCTGCGGCCGTCAGGCCGGTGACTGGGATCAGGGGCAAGTCGGCTGTTTGATGGCCGAATGCCTTGGAATCGCCTGCGTCAGCATCGTAAAAAACATTGAAGTGGTGGGAAACGGAAGCCTGCGGGTTCAGAGACTGACTGAAGATGGATATGAGCTGATGGAAGTGCCGACACCCTCGCTGCTTACGGTATCCAACGAAATCAATCTTCCGCGGCTTACCAATGTGGCTGCGATGCTTAAAGCAGCCAAAGTAAAAATTCCTGTCTGGTCGAAAGAAGACATCGCTGTGGACACGAATCTGTATGAATCCCTGGAAAGTCTCATGCACATAGAACGACTGTATATTCCGGAAGTTTCAACGGAATGCCATATAATGATGGGAGAGACTGCGGAAGATCAGGCAGTCAACCTTGTCAAGACTCTTCGCAACCAGAAAATTATTTGATGCGGAAGGAGCCCGCTATGACATCGACTAAAGAAATTCTTTTTTTTGCTCAGCTATCCAACGGGGCGTTGCATCGCAACGTTTTGGAGTTATCGGCCCTGAGCCGGTCGCTGGCTGATAAATTGGGGGGAACGGTCTCGGCGCTTCTGGTCTCAGGCTCAAACGGCGAGGTTCTGTCGAATGAACTGATTTCTTGCGGCGCAGAAAAAGTGTATCTGGTTGAAGATACTTCTTTTAAACAGCCTGCACCGGAATCATATGTGCAGGCTATCGAACAGGTGTGTCGCCAAGTTGAGCCGGAACTTTTTCTGCTGGGGCATACTCTGCACGGCGTCGATCTTGCGCCTCGGCTGGCATGGCGACTCAAAGCCCCCCTGGCCACCGATTGCATCGAGTTTGCGGTTGACGTTGCATCAAAAAAAATTTTGGCGACCCGTCCTGTCTATGGCTCTAAGGGGCTGGCTGTAATGACAGCCAGCCGCAGACCATTTATTGCCACCTTGCGCAACAAGGCGATATCACCTGCTGAAAAAGATGAATCCCGAATCGGTGATATCATTCCGATTAAGATCAACATTGATCCCGCGCAGCTTCGGATTAAGTTGATTGACCGGTTTAAAGAAGAGGCGATAGGCCCAAAACTCGAAGATGCCGAGGTGGTGGTCAGTGGTGGCAGAGGCCTTGGCAAAGCAGAGAATTTCGCGTTGCTCGAGGAATTAGCAAAAATATTAGGCGGTGTTGTTGGCGGCTCCAGAGTCGCCGTGGACAATAAGTGGCTGCCATCCACGCGGCAAGTCGGACTTACCGGAACCATGGTGAGTCCCCGCCTTTACATTGCTGTCGGGATTTCGGGCGCTACGCAGCACATGGCTGGATGTTCACAATCCAAACATATAGTGGCAATCAACAAAGATCCGGAGGCTCCCATATTTAAGCGTGCCCATTTCGGGGTGGTGGGTGATTTCAAACAGGTCCTCCCGACGATAATTGGGATGTGTAAATAAAGGAAGGGGCTACGAACGATGGAAGTCATCCCGCTGGCAGGGCGTGAGGTGTTCTGGAATATCAGCGCTTGGGGTAATCTTGTCTATCCGCTAATGGCTATCGCTCTGCTCCTGTTTGTCTGGGCTATTTATCGTCGCAGTTTGCTATGGCGCAGGGGCAAAGCAGTTGGTCGGAACAAGGACGACGGCTGGCAGGTTAGCATCCGTATCCGCAAAATGCTCGCGGATGTTTTGGCACACAGGCGAATCTTGCGCGAACCAATTGCCGGGACACTGCATTTGATCTTATTCTGGGCTTTTTTGAGCTTTTTTGCCCTGACGTCGGCTGATTTTATCCACCACTATTTTTTTCCATTTCTAAAGGGCCGTATTTATCTCTGGTTCTCACTGATAGTTGACCTGTTCGGTATCCTGGCTTTGTTCGCAATTGTTGGATTTGCTTTTCAAAGGCATGTCCTGAAACTCAGTCGACTGGATAACCGACCGGGTGATATGGTTGCCCTGCTTATTTTATTCTTTCTCATTCTTAGCGGATTTTTTGTGGAAGGACATCGATTGGCTGCTACGGAAATGAGGGAGACCCCTGCGTATGCCCTTTGGTCCGTTGGCGGCTGGATTTACGGGAGGTTTTTTTTAAACTGGGGAGCGGAGGCCAATAAGACCTTGCATCGGCTGTGGTGGTTTCTGCACCTTTTCCTGGTTGCTGGAGCAGGGATTTACGTGGCGCTTTCTTTTTCCAAATTAATGCACGCCATTGTCGCACCCATCAATATTTTTTTCAGGAGCCTAAGGCCAAGAGGCGAACTCTTGCCGATTGACTTCGAAACCGCCGGCGACTATGGCGTAAGCCGCATCAATGATTTTACCTGGAAACAGCTTTTGGCTTTGGATGCCTGCACTCGCTGCGGACGCTGCCAGGAAAATTGTCCCGCTCACCTGAGTGGCAAGCTTCTTTCACCCCAAAAAATTATCCAGGACCTCAAAGGCGAGATGGAAAAGGGGTGGTCTCTTTTTTCCAATACCAATCACAATCATTTGAAACCAGAGGAAGGGGATGCGACAGAGTCTCTTTTGATTGGAGAATCCATACAATCGGAGTCACTTTGGGATTGTACTTCCTGCGGCGCCTGTGTCGAGGCATGTCCGGTTTGCGTGGAGCATGTTGATAAAATGATCGATATGCGCAGAGGTCAAGTCCTTAACGAGAGGGGAATGCCGCAGACAGTCCAGGAAACCCTGCGAAGCATGGAGATACGCGGCTATCCATGGCGGGGTGCCGAATATCTGCGGGACGATTGGGCTAAGGAATTTGCGATCAAGACTTTGGCTATGGATTCTCAGGGGGATTGGCTCTTGTGGGTAGGATGTACCGGAGCACTTGTTGATCGCAATATGGAGGTGACTAAAAAGTTTGCAGGAATACTTATTAAAGCAGGGGTAAATTTCAGGATATTAGGTAATGAGGAAACCTGTTGCGGAGATCCAGCGCGTCGGATGGGGCACGAGCTGCAGTTTCAGATGATGGCGCAGCAGAATATAGAAATCATGAAAGGATATGGGGTGAAAAGGATCGTCACCCCCTGTCCTCACTGTTATAACACGCTGAAAAATGAATATCCAAAATTTGGTGGAAAATTTGAAGTCTGGCATCATAGTGAACTGCTGAAGCATCTGATTAATGAAAAGCAGTTATCCATGAATATGGCTGAGAAGAAACAGATTACCTATCACGATCCGTGTTATCTGGGTCGATATAATAATATTTTCGATGCACCCAGAGAATTGTTGCAATCGATTCCTGGGTTGGAATTGGTGGAGATGAAACACTGCAGGGAAAAGAGCTTCTGCTGCGGCGGCGGCGGCGGTCATGCCTGGATGGAGGAGCCGGTCGGCCGTAGGATCAATCAGATGCGAATGGAGCAGGCGGCTCAGACCGGAGCAGCGGTAATCTGTGTGGCCTGTCCTTTTTGTTTACAGATGATGGAAGATGCTGCCAAGAATCTGGAATCCTCAGTAAAGGCCATGGACATATGCGAATTACTCTAAAGCTCTCAGAACTCACTGCGAGCGCTTTGAATTGATTTTTGAATACAACACTGCAAACTTATTCTATATGTAGGAGGAGGAAAATATTGCTGAATAAGGGAAAATTTTTGTCTGGATCTAAATTTTTGATTAAATGCATTTATTATCCTTCGGAATCAGAGTCAATCGACCATTTATCTGGTCGGCGACAGCCGATTACATGTTAAGAAAACTCAAATCAGTTTGTTACTATCGTTTCGGGGGCAATAACACAAGGAGGAATTTATGAAAATTAATGAGCACGAAACAGATGTTTTAGTTGTCGGAAGTGGATTTGGGGGGTGTATGGCGGCTTGCGTGGCGGCCGAAAAAGGTGTCAATGTCGCGATGGTTACGAAGAGCACCCTATTGGCCGGTGGTTCTGCGCGCGCGGGTTTCCAGGGCGGGATCAACTACTTCCCGAAAGAAGAAGTTGAAATGTATTCATCAGCAGGCGAATTTGCCGGTAAATGGAAGGCGGGAAGTTTAGATGAGCTATTGAAGCTTCTCGAATTACAAACTGAAGGGCTTTGTAACTTAGAATTCAGCAGATATGTCATAGAAAATGGGTATGATATGCTGTCTAAGCTCGAGTCTTATGGGGTTAAGCTGACCTCTCGTTCAATAGGTGACAAGTACATGTGGACGAGGACATTAGGCGGCATGTTGCAGGTCACTTTTGATGATTGGGAGGTTATTCAGCCAAAGTTAGGCAAGCAAGTGAGCAAGTTCAGCAATATCAATGTGTTCGAACGAATGATGACTGTTGAACTTATTAAGAGCGACAATGAGGTCAATGGTGTTATTGCTTTCGATATTCGAACCGGAGACATCCATGTCTTCTATGGAAAAACAGTAATTCTTGCAACCGGCTCATGTTCGCGGTTATATGAAACCCCGGCTAATATCGCTTATAATACACGATATTCGCCCTTTAACACAGGAGATAGTCAGGCGATGGCGCTTCGAGCCGGAGCCGAGCTGGCGAACATGGAGATTCTTTTTTGGTCCATGTGTCCGAAAGATTTTGAATGGTGCGGAACCACATGGTCCACGAAGATGGGAGCAGTATGGAGAAATGCCAAGGGTGAACGGATCATGGATAAAGCTGGACTGAGCCGACATCTGACCGTATTGGCTGTCATGGAAGAGATTATAAAAAACAACGGCCCCGTTTTCCTGGATTTCACAGATGTGCCGGATGAAAAAATAGATGTAGTTTACGATCATATCTCGTACCCGCTTAAGGAGCACCTGAAAAGCAGAGGAATTGATTTGAAAAAGGGGCTTGTAGAATATGTGCCGCATGGTGATAATCCGCTTCTTGGAGGTGTAACCGGAGGCATTAGCGTAAACGTTAGATTTAAAACACCTATCGAACGCCTCTATGCTATAGGTAACACAACAAACAATATTTTTGGTTTTAACGCAGCCAGCTCTTATTCATGCGTGGTGGGAGGCATGTTTGCGGGTGATGATGCAGCCGCGGAATCAAAGAGTGTGATTTGCAAAAAGGATAAAGAAGGGGTTCAGAATCTGGTAGAAAAAATTAAAAGTCCTTTGGGGCAAAAGGGAAACATAGAAGCCAAAGCGCTTGAAAATAACCTGAGAAGAATAATGTCTGGCTACGTCGGATATGGACGAAATGAGAAAGGCCTCACGGTTGCAATTGATAGGATAAAAAATCTAAAGTCGCTTTTAGATGATGTGAAGGTAGAAGATGCGAGAGGGCTGATGAAGTACTTCGAACTGAAAAATCTTATGGAGTTAGGCGAAGGGATTGCGGAATCGGCACGGTTCAGAAATGAGAGTCGGCTGATACCATGCCATTATCGGTCCGACTTTCCAGAGAAGAACGATGAGGAGTGGTATGGCAAGAGAGTGGCCGTAAAATTGGAAAATAATGCTTTTAAGCTTTACAAAATACCTACGCTATAAAATGGAGGTGAAAACCATGTGGGAACATTGCATCGAATTAGATCAAGATAAATGTACTGGATGTGGAACCTGCGAGGAGGTGTGCCCAGGCGATATCATCAGGATGCAGGATGATACGCCTGTCTTTGTCTATGCGGATGAATGTTGGCATTGCGGCGCATGCGCGGTGGAATGTCCTGTGGACGCAATCCGTATTTTACCATGGATTCCCAAATGATGACCCTATTTGATTCGTTTTTAGAATTGGGCGTTTACCGAAATCGACGGGATGACCGCATAGAGTTAATCTCTGCGCGAAAGGAGGTGTAACTTAGAAGTTTATAAGGTAGGTGATAGGTGCGACGACATCAATAACGCTTAGATAACACTTAAATTTAAGGAGAAATATTTTATCGATCTTTGAATTCTATGAATAATCGATGTTATGGCCGATTTAAATGTTATCGACGTACTGTCATTTGTTAACTAAGGCGACTGGATTCTTCAATCAACTTTTTAGCTAAAATAAGGAGGCCTATTGCAATGAAAAAATTACTAAAATCGAAGATCTTCATTCTTTCTCTTAGTTTTCTGGCGCTAATAAGCACTGCAGCTTATGGGGCTTATCCGGAGAAGCCCATTACGCTGGTGGTACATACCAATCCCGGCGGAGGTGCTGACGTATTTGCCAGGTTCATAGAGGCAGTCTTTGCTAGGCATCAGCTCTTGCCCCAACCATTAGTTATAGAGAATAAACCCGGTGGTGCTCATGCTAACGCCATGGCTTATACGGCTACTAAGGCAGGGGATCCGTATTATATTATGACTGTTGTAACTCCCTTTCTAACGACGCCGTTACAAGGGCATACACCTCTTAGTTACAAGGACTTCACGCCCATCGCTTTGCTTGTATTAGATAAAAATGTGGTGATCACCAGTTCTAAATCAAAATTTAAAACATTAAAGCAATTGGTTGACTTTGCCAAGGAAAATCCTGAGGTTGTCACTTTTGCCATCTCCAATCTTGGCGGTCCAGGTCACCTCGATCTTTGCGTGCTGGAGAAGAAAGCAGAGATCCAGGTTAAACACGTGCCTTTTGGTGGTGGCGGAGGAGAGGCCATGGTGGGAATTCTGGGTGGTCATGTAGACGTTGGTATGGCCAACCCTATGGAGGCTGCAGAGCTTGCAAAGTCTGGTAAAGTCCGGATGTTGGGCATTGTTGCGGACAAACGGATGGAACTGCTTCCCGATGTTCCTACCTTGAGGGAACAGGGGTATGGCTTCGAAGGCGTAAAGACAATGCGTGCCGTCGTTGCCCCAAAGGGAATCCCGGACGAAGCGAAAAAGGTTTTAGAAAAAGCCTTTTTCAATTTTACTAAAACTGAAGAATTCAAGAAATTTGCAAGAGACCAAATGGTCGAAGAGGCTTGGATGGATAGTTCGGCGTTTAGCAAGTTTCTGGATGAACAAAATGCGCTTTTGTCGGACGTATTAGAGATGGTAGGTCTTAAAAAAAAATAGAAGGCAAAAATAGAAAGTGATAGCAGCAGGAGCAGGTGTTTATCCTTGCTCCTGCTGATTGCAAACTTTTTTCAAAAAAGGCAGTTAAGCATATGAAAAAGTTAGATATAATAACCGGAATTTTAATTCTGATCTTAGCTGGATATATCATAGTTGAAGCCTTGCAAATGCCTAAGCAAATTATGCCAGGAAGGGCCTCATATGGCCCCGGGTCGGGGTTTTTGCCCATGTGGACAGGAATTTTCATGGCGGGTCTTGCGATATTCTTAATTGTTAAAGCCTCGTTACAACCGACTGAATCCAAAGAAAAGACCCTCTTACCGCGCGGAAAGAGTCTTATAGCTGTTGTGCTTGCTGTAGTTGGCCTGGTAGCGTATGTCAACCTACTTGAAACTTTAGGGTTTCTTATGTCAACGTTCTTAATTAATGGTTACCTGATGTTTGTTGTAATACGAACTGAATGGAAACAAAGCCTTTTGGTAAGCGTGTGCGTTGCAGGTTCACTTTATATAATATTCGATTTGTTAGTAGGGATAAAATTACCAGTAAGTATGTTTGGGGTGTAGCGATTCTGCCCATCGTGTCCTATGTGGTGATATGGAGATGAAAGCTATCTGTTAGGACAACTCCTAAAAGCAATTAAAATGGAGGGTATTATCATGGATATATGGGAAAGCCTTATGTTGGGCTTTTCAGTGGCTTTAACACTGGAAAATGTTTTAATGTGTTTTCTTGGTTGTATACTAGGGACATTAATTGGTGTACTTCCAGGTGTTGGTCCGTCTGCAGGAGTGTCAATCCTTATTCCCCTCACCTTTGGCATGAGTCCCGTCACCGCTCTTATAACGATGTCTGGTATTTACTACGGGTGCATGTACGGCGGATCGACCACGTCAATTCTCATGAATTTGCCGGGGGAGGCAGCTTCTGTCATAACTTGTCTTGATGGCTACCAGATGGCCCGGAAGGGGCGTGCGGGTCCTGCTCTGGGCATGTGCGCCATATCGTCGTTCATTGCAGGCACCATTGGTATCCTTTTACTCACGTTTCTGGCTCCTCCTCTGGTCGCAGCTGCTTTGACTTTTGGTTCGCCGGAGTATTTTGCACTTACCTTCATGGGACTGTCTTTGGTGACCAGCTTGGGGGGTGAAGAATTGGTCAAAGGGCTCGTTAGTTGCGCCCTTGGACTTTTCATGGGCTGTATTGGTATAGATATTATGAGCGGAGCGGCGCGATACACCTATGGCTCGATCCACTTACTGGATGGTATTGGCTTTGTTAACATAGCAGTTGGGCTCTTTGCCGTATCTGAAGTGCTTTTGAATATAGAGAATCCCGAGAAGGGGGTTTTCCTTAAAGTAAAAATGACTTTAAAATCTCTTTTCCCAAATCTTCAGGATTGGAAGGTTTCCATAGGCGCTATCTTACGGGGAACCGGCATTGGTTTTGCTATTGGGGCGCTGCCAGGAGCCGGTCCAACCATTGCTTCGTTTCTTTCTTACGCAGCCGAAAAAAAATTAAGTAAGCATCCTGAGAAGTTCGGCACTGGGGTTATAGAAGCAGTTGCTGGGCCAGAAGGGGCCAACAATGCCGCTGCCCAAGCAGCATATCTGCCCACATTAACCTTGGGAATCCCTGGCTCCGGAGTTGCAGCCATACTTCTGGGAGCCTTTATGATCCACGGGCTTCGGCCGGGTCCCATGCTGATGCAGACGAATCCTGATTTCGTATGGGGACTGATTGCCAGCATGTACATCGGCAATGTCATATTGGTTATACTGAACTTACCCCTGATTGGGATATGGGTCAGCGTGTTGCGCGTTCCCTATCAAATCATTATGCCTCTCATCGTTTCATTATCTTTAGTGGGTATTTATTCGACAGAACTCCAAGTCTTTGACATGAAAGTAACGCTATTTTTTGGTATCTTAGGCTACTTTATGCGGAAGATGCATTATCCGCTTGCGCCATTGGTGTTGGCTGTAATACTAGAGCCCATATTAGAGAAGTCTCTGAAACAATCACTGATCATTTCATCAAATAGTCTTGCTATCTTTTTTACCCGCCCTGTCAGTGCTACGTTGATGGCGGTAGGTTTTTTATCTTTAACAGCGCCCTTGTTCAGTGCTACTTGGCAAAGATTAAGGCGTGAAAAAGAAGAGGAATAGATTTGATAGAATGTTTATGAGACGGTTGACCGATTTATGAAAGTGCGAAATTGCCAGCGTTTATCGCGGGCAATGTACAGAAACAGATACTTTGGTGTTAGACATTGCTGGTGGCTGACATGTTGTCGTTCTTAATATTTATATTCATCTCCGGGTTCACGCTCGGGAGGTTCTGCTAATATATGATAAGTGCGCGAATCAAAAATTGGATCAAAGGAATATTAAATGAAAGCTGAACTCGGTGTTAATTTTCTTACAGGGGGTGATATCGCTCCGGATAGAGAAGATAGCAATAGAATGTTTGGAGAAATTGCTTCACTTTTTGAAATCAATGAGTTCTCATTTGTAAATCTGGAACATCCACTATCGCACAAAGGCCAACCCAATAAATTGAAAAAATCCATACACCGTGGTTCGCCTGAAATGATAGATGGGATAGCTGAAGCCAATATTGATGCGGTTGTGCTTGCGAACAACCACATGCTGGACTTTGGGGATGAGGCTTTGTTTGAAACGATAGACCTGCTTAAAGCGAGATCGATCTTGTCTACGGGTGCAGGAGAGAACATAAAAGTGGCATCTAAGCCGATATCGGTCGAAAAGAACGGAATAAAAATCGGGGTTCTATCCTATTCTACGAGAATTCCAAAAGGTTACGCTGCCAGCCTACAAAAAGCTGGTATCAACCCGCTACGATTAAAAAGCGATTATCTGTATATAGATGAAAAAGCCGGCTCAGAACCTCAAATCAAATCATGGACTATTCAGAAAGATTTGAATCGGATGCTATCCGATATAAGGCTATTGAGAAAGAAATGTGATGTCGTCATCGTTTACCAGCATTGGGGAGAAAGCATGGTCCCCCATGTGAATCCATATCAAACCGAGATTGGCCATGCTGCCATTGATGCGGGTGCGGACGCGATATTCGGGGGACATCAGCATGTCATCTCACCGATTGAATTCTACAACGGAAAACCGATAGTTCATGGAACTGGAAATTTGCTTGTAGATGGCACCAGACCCCATTTCACGGAAACCGCATTTCAATCTTTTCTGTTCGGATGTAAATTGGTGAAAGGGGGCATTAAGGATTGTTACATCCTTCCAACTCGTTGCGGAATGAATAGGTCGCCCGAACTGCATCCGATTCGCAGTAAAGCAGGGCATGAAATCATTGCGACATTGCAGCGCTTGTCAGTGTCATACGGAACAAGATTTAAAGTCAAAGATGACATAGTACAGGTAATGCCTTTATCAGGATGAAATTCCCTCGTGGGCGGCTCGTATAACATTTTAAAAACAAGACCGAAAAAGATTACAGGTGATGAAAATTCGGGTATCGCTTCAACCATTAAACTTGATGCCGGGATAAACGATTTTGAGAATGTTTTAGACATTTAATAACATAAGACATTAAAAGCGAAATTAAAGGGGATAAAATGAATGAACAATCTGAGGTAATGAAGAATCTATCGCAATATGTATCACAAATCCACATGGCAGAACTTCCATCCCAAGTCCTAAGGGAAGCAAAGAATCATATTTTGGATACCTTCGCCGCCATGATATCAGGCTCACAGCTTAAACCCGGTCGTTGTGCCCTTAGCCACGCAGAGCAACAAGGGGGACCTCCGGAGGCACAGGTTGTGGCCAGCCGTTTACGTGTCTCGGCAATTAACGCAGCTCTGGCAAATGGAATGCTCGCCCATTCCGATGAAACTGATGATACAAATCCAAGGGCAGGCGTTCATCCGGGATGCGCCGTTGTTCCGGCTGCGCTGGCCATGGCGGAACGGGAGAATAAAAGTGGTACAGACTTTCTGCGAGCTGTAGTTCTAGGTTATGATATCGGATGCCGGACTATCTTTGCTCTTGGTGGTCGTCAGGCCGTCAGAGACAGAAACCATCTTCCCTTCAGCATTGGCAACAACATTGGCGCGAGTGCTTCTGCAGGAAGTCTTGCGGGCCTGACATTGGAGAAAATACCTTATTTGTTTTCTTTTGCTGCACATCAGGCATCAGGAGTGATGACCTATGCCCGTGATACTGAGCATATTGAAAAAGCTTTCATCTTTGGTGGCATGCCAGCCCGTAATGCCCTGACCGCCGCTATCATGGTTCAAAGCGGGTTTACCGGTGAGAAGGACGTTTTTAGTGGAGAAGGCAATTTCTTGGCCGCATATGCGGATAATCCCAAGCCTGAAGAATTAACGGCAGAGCTTGGATCGCGCTATGAGGTGACGCTAACCAATATCAAGAAATATTGTGTAGGGGGTCCCATCCAACTGCCTTTAGATGGCTTGCTGCTCATAATGGAGGAGCACCACATTGGGGCAGATGATGTGGAATCGATTCTGGTGCGACTTGAGGAAAGCTACGCCCGCACGATTGACGACCGGGAGATGCCCAATATTAACCTCCAATACATCTTTGCCGTCACCCTTATCGATGGGAAGCTTACCTATGAGGCAGCCCACTCATTTGAACGGATGAGGGACTCTCAGGTATCGGATATCAAGGACCGGATAAATATTACAGCTGATCCTGAGCTAACCCGAATAGTACCGAAACGCCACGCTATCATAGAAATGGTATTGAAAAACGGGAAAAAAATCGATAAGCGAATAACGAACTTCCGGGGCAGTCATGACAATCCACTTTCCACGAAAGAAGTGGAAAAAAAGGCTTCAGAGTTAATTGAACCGGTATTCGGAGCGGATCGAACCAGCAGACTAATAGATGCTGTAGGTAACCTGGAGAATATAACAAAAATTCGAGAGTTGATATCTTTACTGTCCGTTTAGATCAAATAAGAAACTCCCAACCTAGCCGCATATTTGATGAATAAGATCGAATAAGTGTCAGAGATTTTTGAGTTTTTGAAACATGTAACCATATAAAAAGAGCAAGGCATTATGGAGCTTAATGAGAAATGCAAGTAACTTCTTGCTTCCGTTATTAAAATTCAAATTTGGATTGAAATATCAGTTGTCCGGACATTACTGTAACTTTATATAGCAAAGAATTACATAATAAAAGGAGATTTTTATGGTTGAATCCGCTCACTTGCCCGAAGGGACCGTTCGATATCCCTTTCAGGTCATTCATGATTTCATTACTACCACTTTCAGGGCCGTGGATCTTCCCCAGGACCAATCACGTCTGATGGCAGATGTGCTTGTAAACGCCGATCTGCGCGGCATACGCAGCCATGGCACCGCCCGCGTTGTGGCGTTTATGAACCGACTGGAGCAGGGCGTTATCAACAAGACCCCGCAAATGAAAATCCATTTCGGAAGCGATGTCACCGGGACCCTCGATGCGGACAACGCACTGGGGCCCGTTGCCGCCAACCTGGCCATGGAAGAAGCGATTGGACATGCCGATAGACACGGGGCAGGGTTTGTCGCCGTGAACAACTGCAGCCATCTCGGCTATGTCGGATATTGGGCAAGGAAGGCCATGGAACGGGGTTTTATCGGTATCAGCATGACCAACGGTGGGGGGGTGGTCGTACCCACATTCGGGATCGAACCCGTGCTGGGCACAAATCCGATTAGCGTGGCCTTTCCCGGCGGCCCGAACGGGCACAATTTTCATCTGGACATGGCTACTTCTGTGGTGGCCCGCGGGAAGGTTGAAACAACACTCCGTGAAGGGAAACCGCTTCCGAAAGGTTGGGTCCCAGAGGCCTATGGCACCCCCCGGTTGGATGAAAACGGGATTCTCACTTTTGATGTGCCACTGCTACCTCTTGGAGGTGAAGGGACCCAAACCGGCGGTCAAAAAGGTTTCGGTCTTTCTCTTATGGTGGAATTTTTTTGCAGCGTTTTGGCAGGATCCAATCTTGAAGCGCGCATTAGCGGAAAGGAAGGTAAAGCGCCTCCGGCCACCGGTCACTTCCTGGGGGCCATAAAGGTGAGCGGATTCCGGGAGCCGTCCCTTGTTTACGCGCAGATTGCTCAGACTTTAGATATGATCCGCAATTCGAAAAAAGCCCCTGGCCACGATCGCATTTTTATTCACGGCGAAGTCGAAGACATGACCGAGAAAGAGAACCGGCAGCTGGGTATTCCCATCACACCGGCCGTGCTGGAACAGGTCCGTCGTTTGAATCAGCGCTTCGGCCTGGGTTTTGATTTCTAAATAAATGATGGACGGTCGCAATGACAGTTTAGACATAATTCAAATGGAGCGATGAGTTGCAGTTTATCAGACGGTCCGGAAACGGCCCTGCCACTGTCTTGGATATTCATGAGGGCGGCAGCGGTCCCAGCACGATGGAAGGGAATATGTACTGTGTTGGGGGTTGCCGGATGAACGGTGATAGATATGGAGATCTGGCCAATTTCCATAACCCGTGTAAGTTGGCTGATAATGATCGTAACGGAAAACTAAAGGAAATAAAAAAGAAAAAAATCAGGACGAACCGATAAAACAATAATTTCATGATGGAATCTCTTAAAATTAAATTAATCGACTACTAAAAATACAAAAATTCTAAGCAAAAAAAGGAGCTAGTATGTTTAACCCATTTCAACCATTAGAACTGATTAAAACAAAGGTTTTCACTTCAATGCCTCAGAAATACAGAAAAAAAAGTCGCACCAAGTGGTCTGATCCTAACCGGCAACTGGCTGAGGTCGAATGTTTTTTAGAAGGCCCTTCTTTCGACCGAGATGGAAATTTATATATCACAGACATTCCGTTTGGCCGGATTTTTCGGATTGATCCCAGAGGAGAATGGGATTTGGTTGTTCAATACGAGGGCTGGCCAAATGGATTGAAGATTCACAAAGACGGACGAATTTTCATTGCGGACTACCTCCGTGGACTATTGTTGCTTGATCCAATGAAAGGTAATATTGAACCCATTCTCGAAACAGCTTACAGTGAGGGATTCAAAGGGCTTAATGATCTCCATTTTGCAGCTAATGGTGACTTGTATTTCACGGACCAAGGCCAGACGGGCATTGCTGATCCTACGGGTTTACTTTACCGCCTGAAGGTCAATGGCGAACTGCAGCGATTGGTCAATAACATTCCAAGCCCTAACGGTGTTACAACCAACAGCTCAGACAAACAGATTTATGTGGGTGTGACCCGTTCACAGCAAATATGGCGCTTGCCAATTATGCCTGACGGACAGGTTTCAAAAACTGGAGTTGCGGTTCAACTCTCTGGAGGCGTTGGCGGGCCGGATGGTATAGAAATGGACGCTGAAAACGGGCTTCTCGTTTGTCAACTGGGTGTCGGTATATGGCGATTTAACGCCAACATGCTGCCGACACATCTCGTCTGTTCAGACGATAGCAAGCACCATCATCTTTCCAATGTCGCTTTCGGAGGGCCTGATTATAAAACGATTTATATCACCGAAGCTTTATCAGGCGATATACTCATAGCAGAAATGCCCGTAGCCGGCAAAAAAATTTTTGGATTATCTTAAAATATCGAATATAAACCATCCGTTTTCTTAAGGAGTTTTTTAAAGCATGCTGACTGTTCCATATGAGTAAGAGGACTGATGCTAAAAAACATGAACTGAACTTAAAGTTGCTTATGTTTTTCGATAATGAAAAACAGTAATGGCTATTATGAATGTTATGAAAGGATCAATAAAATGAAGATTTCAAATAATGTAGATGAAAAAGAGGCATCCGGAACAAAGCCAAAACCGGTCATTTTCCGTCCATCAGAAATGCCAGCAGCGGATCGCGGTAAAGGAAATAAGACAATCCCACTGGTTTCAGACGCAATTGGATCCAAATCATTGCTAAACGGAATGACCGATATAGCCCCTGGTGAAGCCATTGTTCTGCATACCCATAACTGTGAGGAAACTGTGGTTGTCCTTGATGGAAAAGCAGTAGCTGAGATAGACGGGATTGACCACGTACTCGAAACTTTTGATACGACTTGGCTACCGCAAAACGTACCACATCGATTCAAAAATCCATCTAAGGAAAAAACTCTGCGGATATTCTGGACTTATACTTCGCTGGATGCAACCAGAACGGTAGTGGCTACCGGAGAAACTCACAGCATCGGATCCGAACACAAAAAAAGGGGTTAAAATTTAAAAGCAGCTGACAAGGCTCCAATCCAGCGGATGAGAGTTCGCTTGAGGTTTTCCGAATTCTAGTCCCGCCATGATACTTGTCCGATCCCGATCATATAGCGATACCACTGTTTTGAAAAGGCAATTTTCAGTTTATTGCGTGGTGTAAACGGCCTGGCTGCCCGTGGGACTTCGATCCCGCGCGGTAGGTGCAACCTATGGGCCTAGCAAGCATGGGAGCCTGAACCTAATGAAATGACTGCCACTTCGAAAATCCGGGCATCGTGGAAGTGGCATTGCGGTGGTAAGTTGGATGCGTCGAATTCTGTGGAACTGTAGTGCGGTTGTAACTATCCGGGAAGAAACGAACGAGTACACCAGAGAGGCATCCAGGGGGCGATTCCAATCGCCCATGCAAGTATTGCTGAGATAAAGTTGAAAAGGGCCATTTCCCAGCAGGGACTGGCGACAACCTGTAAAGACTCGTCTAACGAAGAAATGAATAAGAGGAGATGGTTATGGTCTGGTCGCATGAGTCCCTAAAAGCGATGAAGGAGGAGTAGCGGTTTCTGATGAGATGCATAGGACTTCATGCCGGTGGAGGCAACGCCTCCATCGGACAAAGGGGCTCTGGGCACGTGGCGGGCCTTGGGTGGTCCCAGACACAGGGCCGGGGTGGGACCACACCAATAAAGAAGGGTCTATGCTCGCAGGCCTCGAAGAGGCAATCTGGGGGAATACCTATGTATTATTGGGTAAGTTTATCGCATGTAAGGTGAGATAAAATTCTATGATTGTTCATTTTCTAGGACCTTTTGAATTGATAGCTGAGAAAGAGGTGCAAATTAAATTAGAACACTCTATAACAATCAGGAAATTGCTTGCTATTCTCGTTTCCAAATATGATGGTATGACAAAGTACTCCGGAGTTAAAACGAACGACGAACTTTCTGCGCACTTAGTGTTCTTTCGAGACGGAAAAATACTGATGATGTCAGATATCGTTGATGAAAATGATGTATTGCAGGTTTTACTTCCTGCAACAGGGGGATGAATAAATGTTTGGTTACCGAGGTAAAATGATTCGGGTCGACCTGGCCGAACGCAAAATTGAAATTGAGGAACCCAATGTCTCGACTTATGAAAAATACATCGGAGGATCCGGGATTGGGGCGAAGTATCTTTACGATGAGACATGCCCAGAAACAGATCCATTGGGACCAGAAAACCGACTTGTAGTCGTCACCGGCCCTTTCACAGGGACGGCGGTTCCGTCAGCGGGTAGACACCATCTGATGGCTCGATCTCCTTTGACCGGTTTGTTTGGAGAATCAAATGTAGGAGGCTCTTGGGCGGTCCACTTTAAGAAAGCGGGTTATGACGGTATCATTATACAGGGGAGAGCTGATCAACCGGTCTATCTTTGGATCCACAACGATGGTGTAGAGATTAGGGATGCGTCTCCTGTCTGGGGCAAGGATTCTTACGATTCGGCAGCATGGTTAAAGGACGAAACGGTTAGTAAAGCCACGGTAGCAGTAATCGGTCAAGCGGGAGAAAGACTGGCGGGAATTGCTGGCATTCCTCATATCGGTCTAATTGTTCGGCAGGCTGCACGGGCAGGATTGGGCGCGGTTATGGGCTCTAAGAATCTCAAAGCAATGGTTTCCTACGGAACCAAGGAAATCCCTTTGGCTAATAGGGAATTTCTGAATCAAGACATAAAAAAGCTTATGCCACATATTCGCAAGGCAACAGAAACCTTCGGAAAGTTCGGTACCGCTGGCGGGGTAGATAATTACGAAAAAATTGGAAACTTTCCAATCCAGAACTGGAGAGGTAGTCACTGGAAGAATGCAGAAAAAATCTCCGGCGTGACGATGCAAAAGACGATTCTCAACGGCCGGAGAGCCTGCTTCGGCTGTCCGATTGCCTGTGGTCGCCACATCCAACTCACAGAAGGTCCTTATGCTCCGCTGGATTGTGCAGGCCCCGAATACGAAACGGTCGGCCTGATTGGGGGAGCATGCATGATCGACGATCTCGCGGTAATCTGCAAAGCTAACGATCTCTGCAACCGCTACGGCTTAGACACGATGTCGACGGGTGCAACTATCGCCTTTGCAATGGAGGCTTACGAAAGAGGAATTTTTGGTATTGCAGATACAGACGGCATAGAGTTGACATGGGGCAACGGTCCTGCTCTTCTTGAAATCATCGGTAAAATAGCCAGACGTGAGGGAATCGGAGATCTGATGGCTGAGGGTTCCCGGAAAATGGCCCTCATGATAGGAGAAAAAGCATTAGAGTTCGCTGTTCACGTAAAAGGTCTCGAACCTTCGGCTCACGATCCTAGACGGTTTTTTAGCCAGGCACTCTCTTATGCCACGGCAGCGCGGGGCGCATGTCATAATGCAAGTTGGAGCCATCCCTATGAAATGGGTCTGAGTATGCCGGAAATTGGTATCAACGCACCTCAGGATCCCTATCAGATTGAGGGAAAGGCAGAATTTACAGCGAAACTTCAAGACTTAATGAGTGTAATGGACGCACTTATTATATGCCGTTTTACCCAAGTAGGCAGAGCGGTAAACATAAATAATATATTGAAATGGTTTTATTTTATCACAGGGCGAGAGATAGATTTAGAGACTTTCATGAGAACTGGTGAGCGAATATTCAACCTAAAGAGACTCTATAATATTCGTCTGGGGACCAGTAGAAAGGATGATATTTTACCGCCTCGTTTCATGAAGATGAATCGTAGTGGAGAGGGCCTGACTAACCAAATTCCACCTCTTGGCCGATTGCTTGTCGATTACTACTCGTATCGAGGTTGGAATGAAGATGGCATTCCCACGCCAGAAAAAATCCGCGAGTTAGATATACCATGACAGACTGCTTAAAACCACCGCTCAAAAATTTCATCAAAAATCATCGAATTAATAGCCCTCAAAAGCTGGGCGAAGGTGTGAGCCTTTGGCGATTAATTAAATTTTTAATAGAAAATCCATGCGTGACAGAAGCAGAAAAGCACATCCAAGTGAATGAATTTGTTTCTCTGCTGAAACAAAGGATGCCGCGGTTGTCCCGGATGCTATCGTTTGTTTTTGATATGCTCACGGTTTTTGTGCAGACCATCGGCGAGCCCATTTCGTTTTTTTCATTATGGTACGCATTCGGCCGAAATAGGCGCCCTTCGGACCGTCTTACAAGTTCCATCAAAAAGCAGATATTGTCTGCATCGTGCTGTTGATCGGTTTTCCACAACTGAGTTTTTTTCTTTCGGGGGAAATGTAGCTAAATGCTAAGTAAATAATAGATAACAGAACCAAAGAAATTTGACAATTAAGGAGGCTAAAAATGACACCTGAATATGAGATCTATGCGCTTAAGTATGCCGGACCGCTGACGAGCTCAGGTGCCTTCCTGTTGTGGCTAAGGGAATGGGAAACAACCGAGATTCGATACTATTATTTCTGGTGCATCCTGGGCGGCGAGCAACCGATTGTCGTCGACTGCGGCGTTTCTCCGAAAGCGGCGAAACAAAAAAATCTGGCCGGCTATGTAGCCGCTTCTGATGTTCTGAAAAGAATCGGGATTGATGCTGCCGGGGTCAAACAAGTCATCCTGACCCACCTTCATTGGGATCATGCCGGCGGCGTCGAACTTTTTCCCAATGCCACGTTTTACGTGCAGCAAAATGAGTTTGATTTCTGGTTAAGCGATCCGCTGGCCAACAGACCGCCCTTTGCACGTTTCCTGCATGAGACTTTAAACAACTACATCGCTGGGCTCAAGGGAACCGATAGAATAGTCCTTGTCAACGGCGATACCGAAATTCTTCCCGGCATCGAGCTGCTCAGTGCACCGGGCCACAGTATCGGGTTGCAGGCCGTGGCGGTTCATACCAAACAGGGAACCGCCGTTATAGGTTCCGACAGCGGCTCGACTTTCAGAAACTTCAAAGAAGATTGGCCGAGCTGCATTACGGTCGACTTGGCTGCCAGTCTAAAGACCTATGATAAGCTCAGAAGCAAGGCATCATCGATCGACCTAATCTTCCCGGGCCATGATCGTCGAATGCTGGAAGATTTTCCCAAGGTGGCTGAAGACATAACCCGGCTGGTATAGAAAATTTTCCGCTAAACTCTTTTCTTTAAATCTTGAAGGATCAAGGCTTATGGATGGCAAATAGTCAAACAAATAAATCCGTCCTAATTTTCCAACTTTTTTAAAGAGCTTTGGAAATGGTTTATAGCAGATACTGCTTTGTCCTATGGGGATTTTTTTAGTGCAACCTAAGGGTGCGGATCATTTACAAAGAGGAGATTGCCAGCTTTGCGAATTGGATCGACAGCCATGTTTTTTAAGGACAAATCTGTTTGTGAAGCGCTGGAAAATATTGCACGGTGCGGCTTTCAGGCGGCTGAAGTCTGGATGCAGCATTTATTACAGACAAATGAAGTGCCCGAAGATGTTGCGCAGCGTGGACAAGAGCTTGGGTTGGAGCTTAGTCTGCATGCGAATACATACGATGTAAATGTGGCATCAACAACTCCGAGAATCCGTGAAGAGTCCTTGCGACAGATTTATCAATCTATTGTAACCGCATCGCAGATGGAAGCTAGAGTAGTAGTCGTTCATCCCGGCCGGCTCTCGACTATTTACGGAAATGTCGAAACCTGCAGGCAACTCATGAATGCGGCCCTTGAAAAGATTAATAAATGGGCAGTTGCTGAGGGAGTTTCCGTGGGGGTAGAATCCATGGAAAAACGAGCCAATGAAGTCTTTGTTACCCCCGCTGATATGCAGCGGCTGCTCCGACCGGAATGGAACGCCATTGGGTTCACTTTGGATCTGTCCCATGCTTACACCTTTATGGACCCCGTGGCATACATTGAACAGTTTGACCCGCAAAGCATCATGCATGTCCATTTCAGCGATGCAAGCGAACATACCGTGCATTCCCCGCTGGGGATTGGAAAAATGAACATTCACGCAGCTCTTTCCGTGCTAAATAAAAATTTCAATGGTATAGCCATCGTTGAAGGCTATGTGCCGGGCCGCGGGGATGAAACCGTCAGAGGCAATGCCACCTATCTTAAAAATCTTGGTTGGCTTTAAATTATTATGGCTATCATTGCTGTTACCGATATCATCTGTCGGGGTAAAAGCCAATCATCGTCGGAGTTCGGTCACAAGGTCTTTTTCGTAAGCTTTCTATTAAACGCCCTTACAGGGGGGATACCAGCGGCATCACGATCGATGTCGCCGGGCACCAGATGACCATAGCCTTTTTCGTCTGTGAGTGGCAACTGCTGAAAGACGTATTACAAATTCCGGTGTTGTCCCCATCTATAAAAACTGTTTCTTATATTGGACTAAATTTTTGAAGTCAAAGTAATTAAACCATAGTGATGTTTCAGATCAATATAAATTTTAAGACAGAGGGAGTAGGCAAATGAAAATAAAGGATGTTATAGTTTTTCCGGTTAGCTATCAGGTGGGAAGACCTTTTGCGAACTGTGCCGGCCACCATCAAAGACGTTCCACTACTCTGGTCAAGATAATTACTGATGAAGGTATTATTGGGTGGGGTGAGGCTTATGGCCCGCCCCTTGGAGTGAGCGGGTTCATACATACTTACCTTAAACCGCATTTGATTGGGCAGAATCCTTTTTGTCTTGAGTATCAATGGTTTAAGCTGCAAACCCATAAAGGTATTCACAAAGGGTCTTTAGGTGGTATTGATTTGGCATTGTGGGACTTGAAAGCTCGTGCTTTAAATGTGCCAATCTACGAATTGATTGGTGGTAAGAATTCAAATATTATCACACCGTATGCTTCCGGATTCTTTTTTAACGAAGATGAACAGGATTCAACAAAATATTTAGAAAAAGAAGTGGAAGAAATCCTAAATAGGAATTTCCGTGCTTTGAAGATGAAAATTGGTTTCGGGAAAGACCGTGATATTAAACGAATAAAAAAAGTCCGGGAACTTGTTATGGATAAAATGGATATTATGGTGGATGCCAATCAAGCATATGACCTTATGACCTGTTTGGAACTCGCGCCAATATTGTCAGATATGAAAATTCGTTGGCTTGAAGAACCGATGCCTTGGCAAAGCTTTGAAGGATATAAAGAGCTTCGTAAAAAAGTATCCTTTGCCATTGCTGGGGGAGAAGATGAGTATCATTATCAAGGTTTTGTCGAAGCAATAAAAAATCATGTTGTGGATGTTATTCAACCCGACATAGCAGCATCAGGTGGACTCACCAGCGCTCGTCGTGTAGCCATTTTGGCTGAAGCATTTCAGGTTGATTTCCAGCCGCATTTGTTTGGAACAATCCTGTCATTACCTGCTGCTGTTCAACTGACAGCGGCAATAACTAATAATCAATCTTGGATGCTTTTTCCCCGTCCGATATTTCTCGAATGGGACATAACCGAAAATCCGATGACACGTGACTTGTTGAAAGAGCCGTTACAGTTAACGGATGGAGTATTACATGTAAATAACGCGATAGGTAATGGCGTCGAAGTAAACGAAGAAGCGATAAAATTTTATTTAATAGAATAGCAAATAAAAATTTGGATACCATGGAAAGGAATATAGTTATAAAATATGGCTTATCCGACTTTTTATAGTGTAATTAGCAAGGCTTTCCAAATGCACAGAACTCCTATTCTATACGTAGGCTAAGGCTGTTCGTAATCGGTTGGGTATGCCAAAGTCTTTGTTTCCAAATCCATATCCAACAGCGCTAATGGTCATTGGCATCTTTGGGTCAAAACTTCGACAAAAATAGCGAAGTAGCGCTGCACCGGTAGGGGTTGTAAGTTCGCCTCTTACACCATTTGAATATGTTGGTAAACCTTTAAGTAATTCTGAAGTTGCCGGAGCAGGAACCGGAAGAATACCGTGGGCACATTTTACAGTGCCATAACCGACGTGGATAGCTGAACACCAAGCTTCATCAAATTCCAACTGGTGAATTGCTGACGCAGCTGAAACGATGTCGGCAATTGCATCCAATGCACCGATCTCATGGAAATGAATCTCATCGGGATGGACACCGTGAACCTTGGCTTCAGCATTGCCCAACAAATCGAATATGCTTAGTGCATCAATTACAATGGGCTTTGGAATTTCGCTGTTCAGAATGATCTTTCGTATTTCACGCAACCCTCTGTGCGGTTGAGATTTTGTGGTATTTATTCCGTTGCAGTGTCGAATTCTATTTGAATTAAATTTTTGATTGGAAAAATAGGAATTTAGTTCTGGATCTGAGTAACAATTATCAACATGATAGCCTGTTTGAGAATCCAATACATCGAATTTCGTGCCTATCAACCCATAACGTTTTGTTCTTTTAGCTTTAATATCAATTCCCTCAATCCTGAGTGAATGAATATGATTCCGAATTTTATCAATAGATGCACCCAAATCAACCAGAGCTCCAACAAACATGTCCCCACTAACACCAGCAGAAGCATCGAAATACAAAATTCTCATTAATATACGCCCTAAGTTTAAGTTTTTCCTGACCGGTTTAGTTTAATTGGCACCGGTTTGAATTCATACATAAAAAGATAAAGAAATTTAAACAATATTGTCAATAAAAATATTATAATATTAACTATTTTATCATAAAAATCAATTTAATTATAAAACTTATATAATAATTAAACAGTTAATGGTTCATAGAAAAATATTTACAGCATGTGAAATAAATAAAATATTATAATATTTACTTGACAAAGTTTTGTCAATTTCCTATTTCAGGTTCGATAAATAGTTTTTAAAAAGTAAAATAAAAAAGGGGGCTGAGAAACATGAAAGTAAGAAGAATAGTGACCGAAAACAATGAAAATGGCAAGAGCAGGGTTAAGTGGGATAGCGAGGTTGATGGTAAACCAGGCCGTCCGGGTTTAGAGGTGATACCCTTATGGGCTACGGCCAATTTGCCGCCTAAACTAACAGATGAAGATCCCAATACATGGGATCTGGGTACAAGTTTAGCAAACGGTTCGGTCTTACGTATCTGTCAGTATCAACCAGGGGTATCAGACCGATGGCATCGCACCGACACGATTGATTATGGAATAGTACTTGCCGGTGAGTTATGGATGGAGTTAGATGATGGTGTGGTTCACCTTAAAACAGGTGATGTAGTAATTCAGAGAGGAACCATCCATAACTGGCAGAACCGGGGAACCGAACCCTGCTTGATGGCATTTGTATTAATTGCAACAGAGGGTGGGGAAACAACTGGTTGGTAAAACTTTTAATAAAACCAACAAAAAGTTTTTCACCAAATTGATATGTTAGATAACAACATAATTTTAAGGTGATATGTTTTAAAAATCAAGGCATATAAAACTCAAAAGGAGCAAAAGAATGTTACAAGGAATATCTGGAGCAAAGTTTATTGCTGAAACACTGAAAGGTTATGATGTGACGCACGTTTTTTTAGTCATGGCGATTTTAAGAAAAACTTTAGTTGAACTAGAAGAACTAAAAATACATCGCATTGTAACCCATTCGGAAAAAGCAGCTGCATACATGGCTGATGGATATGCAAGAATAAGCGGCAAACCAGGAATCTGTATGGCACAATCTGTTGGAGCAGCCAACCTGGCGGCCGGACTTCAGGACCCCTATCTCGGACATTCACCCGTAATTGCAATTACGGGAAGGAAGAAGCCAAATGCCCAATACAGAAACGCATACCAGGAAATTATACATGCGCCAATGTACGAACCTGTAACTAAATATAACGTGAATGTAGATTCCATAGAGCAACTGCCACTGATAATTTGCCAAGCCTTTCGTGAAGCAACCACCGGTAGCCCCCGCCCGGTTCATATTGATTTGCTTGGATTTGCAGGGGAGGTTATAGAAACAGCGTTAATTAAAGCTAATGTTATTGCTGAAGATCGATATGCCCACTATCCTGCATTTAGACCCATCCCCGATCAGGAGCTTCTAATTGAGGCTGCCGGAAAAATCGAAAAAGCAAGTCGACCTGTTATTGTGGCCGGCGGCGGTGCGATTGCTTCATCCGCTGGATCTGAAATTATTCAACTTGCCGAAATGTGTTCTATACCGGTTGCTACCTCCAACGATGGAAAAGGGATTATCAATGATACTCACCCTCTCAGTGTCGGTGTGGTTGGATCATACTCATGCTTGAGCGCAAATCAAGTCGTATCGGAAGCGGATTTGGTGATTTATATTGGAAGCGCTACCGGGGATCAAGTCACCCACGACTGGACTATTCCCCAAAAAGGGATAGACGTAATTCAAATAGATATTAATCCTTCTGAATTGGGTCGCAGCTATCCAAATACTCTTGGACTGCTTGGGGATGCCAAGGTATCAGTAAAGCATCTTTTAGAACAGGTTAAAATAAAAAATATTAATAAAGAGTGGATTAAGCGAGTCCAAAATTTTGTAAAAGAGTGGAAAGATTCAATCGAACCGTTACGAAACTCAAATGATATGCCTATTCGACCCGAACGGTTATGTAAAGAAATAACGGATATACTTCCACCTGATGTCGTGCTTGTAGCAGACACCGGATATTCAGCCGTATGGACTAGCACGATGGTTGCCCTTAAATATCCAGGTCAACGTTATATTCGAGCCGCCGGCTCTTTGGGATGGGCTTTTCCTGCCTCACTGGGTGTGAAATGCGGTGCTCCTGATAGACCGGTGGTTTGTTTCACTGGAGACGGGGCCTTTTGGTATCATTTGTCCGAACTTGAAACTGCCAGACGTTGGGGAATTAATACAGTCACAATCGTTAATAACAATAGTGGATTTGGCCAAAGTATTGTCGGTGTTGATCAGGCTTATGGCGATAGGCCCGGTAAAAGAGAGGATGTGTATGGGTTTGCGGCGACGAATTTTGCTAAAATCGCTGAAGAAATTGGATGCTTAGGGATTCGGGTTGAATCGCCGGACATGATTGCTGAGGCCCTAAAAAAAGCACTGGCCGCCAACAGGCCTGCTGTAGTTGATGTTGTAACTGATTTGTCATGTAAAGCACCGATACCCTGGACGCCCCCTGCAAAATGATAATATTTAAAATTTTTCCAATACCAGACAGCAACAGATAGTTGAATTGCAAATTGGAATTGCATTTTTAAAGGAGAAGGATGTAATGGACATATATTCGGCAATAGAAAAACGCAGAACCATAAGAAAATTTAAGGGCACAGCTTCAGGCGAACAATTGAACAGAATTATTAAGGCTGCCACTTTATCACCATCATCTGGAAATAAGCAAAACTGGGAATTTGTGGTAGTTGAAAAACCGGAACTGATTAATAAAATTGCTGAAATAAAATACGTTATGAACCGTGGAAAGCCATTGGGAGAGAAAACTTCCGAAGAAAAAGAGGAAGGTGCCCTGAAACAGAAATCATCCTTTAGCGATGCCAGCTTGATTGTAGTTTTCCATAACAAAGAACTTGCAGATTCGGCGGGTGTTTGGTGTTGCATTGAGAATATGCTGCTTGCTGCAGTTGCGGAAGACTTGGGAACAAGAATTGCTCGTTTCCAAGGCGGTGCTGCCAATGCGGTTAATGAACTGTTGAACGCGCCGAAAGAGATGGAGGTAGTCGCAGCCATTTCTATTGGAATTCCAAGTATTAAACCCGGCCCAAGAAAGCTCAGACCTGATGGTATCTGGCTGCACCGAAATAGTTTTTAATTTATAATGATCTTGACCCTCCAAAACAGATTGAGGGCATTAATTCTGACATGAAACGGGTTTTTGAAAACGTCTTGGCGAGGAGATAACCTGAACGTGAAGTTGTGATCTTTGGATCCGGGTGTCCGTCTTAAGCGATTTGTTTAATAAATTTGGAGATTTTAACTTAGGCCTCCCTTCTTTAAAAACAAATATAGTTCGCCTGAAGTCAGCTTTTCAAAAATAATGCCATTCTTCTTGATTTCTTCGATACACTGGGAACTTAAATGTCCTTCTAATTTATTTATTACAATTGAATCTGATGCAGGAAAATTATTTTCCAAAGCAAGAAACGTTGGATGGAATGGAGTAGTGTTTAATTTTTCAGACATATATTGATCTACCCATAAAAGGTCATTTGTTATAGCTTTTGCTGCTGCATTTCCGTTACCATCGGCGAGGGCATCAATTATATCCATATGCATCAATTCGAGTTTCTTGTAAAAGTCTTGTCCCAATCCAAGTTGTTCCTTGATATCTTCCAGCAAGTTGTCAACAAAGTCCATAATAAGAATTAATAGAGGATTCCTTGTAAACCTTATAAGGTGGCGATGAAAACTGATACTGTCCGACTTTCCTGTGGGATTGCCAATAACATGTTTAAGACTATCAATTTCACTTGGTGTTATACAATCTGCAACGATTTTAATTGCTATTGGTTCCAACATTAAACGAACCATAGTAATATCATTATGGGAAAGCGATTTGAAATGAAGGAAATTGACAATGCTGTTAAGGGTTGTCTTCATGTCAACTTCAGCAACAAAGACACCTCCGGAAACACCTTTCTTCATTTCTATTAAACCCATCACTTCTAAAACACGCAATGCCTCGCGCAAACTGCCTTTGCTAACATCGAACTGGTTCAACAATTCTTTTTCCGAAGCCAGTCGGTCGCCCGCTTTGAGCTGGCCTGAAAGTACAGAATTTCTAATTTGTTCAATAATAAAATTAGAAACTTTTTCACTTTTTGCAGCAGGCTTGAAGGTTGGAGATTTTAATGTTGGTATAGCCATGGGAATCCTCACAAAGAATTATAAAATTATATAAAATCACTAACATGAGATTTAAAAAAAGTCAATATATAATAACATTTAAACTTTTAATATTTTAAGATATTTGTTTGACTGAATTGAAAAGTTTATAACTAATTATAATAATTCAATAATATTATATTTTAATAAAAATTGCGAAATTCGTAAAATATTATAATATTTTATTGACAAGGTTGGTTTATAGCTGTATGTAACTCTAAAATTGAGCCATGCTCAACTGATAAGCAACCGCTTAATCTTAAAATTATAATAAGAGCAAGTAGGCTATCAAGCCGTTGAATTGGATTTAATAAATATAGAGTAGGAGGACGATTATGGAGATAACAATTCCAGTGGGTGGGAAAAACGAAGTTATCAACATCCCGGATAAGAACATTATTCAGATTATCATGCCTCACGTTGAACCAGGTCTACCAAATCCTGAGGAACGAATTAGAGCTGCGGTGATGGATCCTATTGGATCAAAACCTCTTTCTGAAATAGTTAAAGAACGATTTGGCAAGCCCGGTAAACGGGGCGGACCCTATCACCGGGTAACTATTGCCGCGGATAGTTATAATCGGCCGACCAAGCATTATATGCTTTTTCCTCCGGTTCTTGAAGAGTTGCAAAAGGCCGGCATCAAAGATGAAGATATTTTTATTGTGGAAGGCTGTGGCGTTCATAGAGGTGCGTTACCGGATGAGTGGGAGCGGAAATGGGGAAAAGAGTATCGGACCAGATTTAAAGATCGGATGTTTAGTCATACAGCCCCGCCGCAGGAATATAGCAACCTGCACTCACCGGTCAAATTTATCGGATTTACGAGTCATAATTGTCCGGTATGCATAAATAAATATGCAGCGGAATCGGATGTTCTCATATTGTTCGGTCAAATTTCGATGAATGCGTATTACGCATATGGTGGCGGCGCCAAGATGATTCTGCCGGGTATTGCCAGTTATGAAGGCATTGTTCAAAGTCATTGTCTGGCGCACCCTAAGGCAAAAAGTGGAGATGATTGGAGAAAAAGCGCTTCTCGGTCCGATATTAACGAAATGGGTGATGTGGCCGGTGTAGATTTCATAGTCAATGTAGCACATAACGTGAATGGAGAAGTCGTAGCAGCGGCAGCGGGAGCCCACTGTCAAGCCTGGGAATCTTTGATTCCAACTATTCAAAAAATGTATATCGCTACAAAAACTAAACCGGCAGACATATATATTGCCAGCGCAAGCCCACGACATACGTTGTCCGGTGCATTTGCAACTGATCACAGCTGGGCAATAAAGGGAGGTTATGAGGCAACAAAGCTCGGTGGAACCATGATAATTGCTCATCGAGCCGTATGGGATAAACATCCGATTGCGCATTTTGGATGTCCATACTTCAAAATGTGTGAGGATATGGTCAAAGCAATGAAGCCCGGTCCAATAGAGGAGCTTATTAAACGAAATTATTATATGCGTAGATGGAATAATATTCTAAGCTATAGAATTTCCTCAATCATGAATGAAAAGGAGATAGTGATTACGGGTGAAGGATATCGTAACAAAGATTTTGAGGGAACTGGTTTTCGTTACATTCCTGAATTTGACAAAGCAATCGAGTACGCATTTAATAAACATGGCAAGGATGCATCCGTTAATATTTCACCCTATGGGGGTCGCTTTACGTATTGTACTGCCGATGGCTGTGATGGTTGTTTTGCTGATGAAACAGCTTAATCAACATAACTTGTACCCATCTGTTAGAAAATGCGGTGCAATATTTTTATTATTTCAAAACTAAGTAACAAAATTTTAAATAAAAAAAACAAGGGAGGTATTGATTTATGGCAATATTAGAAGAACCGATTAAAGGCATGCCGATAGCAAAAAATTATATCGACGGGGAATGGGTTGAATCAAAAGGAGAAATGATAGAGGTAGTTAACCCGGTTACCTGTCAACCAATTGCAAAGGTGGGTATTTCCACTAAAGGAGAAATCGACGCTGCGGTTGATGCAGCAAAAGCAGCCTTTCCGGATTGGCGACGAACACCGGCTGTAACCAGGTCCCGCTATCTCTTTCGGTTGCTGCAGTTGTTAGAAGATAATTTTGAACGGCTCAGCCGGATCCAGACCCAAGAGCACGGCAAAACCATCGATGAATCCAGAGGTGAGACCCGTCGCGGTATTGAAAATGTGGAAGTCGCCTGCGGAATCCCCTCGCTGATGATGGGTGAAAGCTCTGAGGATATCGCTTCCGGTATTGATGAATATTTGATCCGGGTTCCACTTGGCGTATTTGGCATCATCGGTCCCTATAACTTCCCATTTATGATTCCTCTTTGGTCGGCTCCCTATGCAGTGGCGACCGGCAATACGATTGTCGTTAAACCTTCAAGTGAGGTACCTAACAGTCAGAATGCCATTGCCGAGTTGGTTGAAGAAGCCGGGTTTCCGCCAGGAGTTTGGAATGTAGTCCATGGCGGAAGAACGGTTGTTAACGGCATGCTGGATCACCCGGATATCGAAGGAATTACCTTTGTGGGATCAACACCAACCATGGAAAAGGTAATATATCCCCGTTGCGGTGCAACCGGAAAGCGGGTGATCGCCCAGGGCGGCGCTGTTAATGTCATTGCAATCATGCCCGACTGTAATGTGGAAGCAACCATACCTGGACTGATGACCTCCTTTTTCGGCAATGCCGGCCAGCGATGTCTGGCGGGTCAAACCCTTGTCATCGTAGACGACAAGGGAGATTTTTACAAAAGCTTCATGGAAAAATTAGCGGCATTTGCCCAAAAAATTATTATCGGAAACGGGCTTGACGAGTCTGTCCAGATGGGGCCGTTGCGTGATGCCCAGAAAAAAGAAAGGGTCCAAGGGTACATAGAGACCGGCCTGAAAGAAGGGGCAACGCTTCGACTGGACGGAAGGACTCCGATGATTAAAGGCGATTTTTCAGACAAATGTTTTCTGGGCCCAACTATTTTTGAAAACTGCTCAGCGGAAATGCAGATTGTAAACGAAGAGATCTTTGGGCCCACCATGAGTGTGGTTCGTGTTAAGGACCTGGATGAAGCCATTCGGATTTGCAATGAGGTGCCTATGCACAACGGCCATGCTATTTTTACATCCAATGGTAAATGGGCTCGTAAGTTTCAATACGAGGTTATCAGTGGCAATATTGGAATTAACATTGGTGTCGTTGCACCCATGGCGTTTTATCCCTTTAGCGGAATGAAGGGGTCCTTTATGGGGGTCTTGCATACCCAGGGTAAAGAAGCTGTTCGCTTTTTCACCGAGAGCAAGGTCTGTATTCACCGGTGGCTGTAAAAAGGGAGAATCAAAAATGAAATTATGTACCACTTCAGAGACAATCAGTTTCGCTAAAGATCTTGAGGAGAAGTCGGGAGAATTTTACGACGCGATAGCAAAACGGTTTGAAGAAGCAAATGAATTTGCTGTTTTTAAAGAGGAAAACCGAAAATTTGCGATTCAAATTCAACGTGCTTATCAGTCCGTAATAACCGATGCGATTGAAGGCTGCTTTGCATTCAAACTCGAATCGGATGAATATATATTAGACACGGATCTGCCGGATGGACTGGGTTTTTCAGATGCAATAAAGAAAGCCTTAGTCATAGAAGAAACAATTTCTGCGTTTTATGACACGGCAGCAGATCATTCCATGTCGCTGATGGCTGACATACCGCGAAATTTTAAGATTGTTTCGCGCAAAAGAATCAAACGGATCGAAAGGTTAAAAATAAATTTAAATATGGGATAAATAAAATAAAAATAAAAGTATGAAAAAACTAAAAGTAAGGAGGTTCAGATGAAAAAAAAGCGGATAAATTGCATATTTGTCATTGTATGTATGGCGTTGCTGGTTGGGTTTATGCTGCCTTCACCGGTGCCGGCCGATCCAAAGGGGCCACCGTATGATAAAGAATTAGTTATGGTCGTGGAGAGTATGGGTACTGGAGCTGCTTTGCCGCATACAGGTACTACCATAGATCTGAGTCTGTGGCTAGGCCTATACGAATTTCTGCTCGCTCGAAATCATGAGACAGGGGAGGCAGAAGCCAACAACTCTGTGACTGAGAGGTGGGAGCTTTCCGATGACTTCAAAAAATACACCTTTTTTCTGCGGAAAGGAATCCAGTTTCACGAGGGGTGGGGTGAGCTGACGGCTGAGGATGTAAAATTCAGTTATGACCTGGTAATGAGGAAAGACTCTCTAAGCGCACGTCTCACCCAGTTTAGTGAATTTGTCGACAAAGTGGTGGTCGAAAACCCTTACAAAATTAGTTTTCATCTGAAGAAACCTGTTTGGGCTTTTCCGGGGTTAATATCTAACCTTACACCTGCGCTGCCAATAGTATGCAAGAAATATGTGGAGACTGTAGGGGAAAAGAAGGCAAACGAGATGGCCATAGGCAGCGGACCTTATAGGATGATTGACCGCAGGGCAGGAGATTTTGTAAAATTTGAGGCGGTGAAGGACCATTGGCGAAAAACACCTGATTTTAAGTATTTGACCATTAGAAGCGTTTCCGAGTTATCTACACGATTAGCAATGTATCGGACAGGTGAGGCCGATATTATAATGGTTCCATTTGAGCATTTAAACGCGTTGAAAAAGGCAGGATTCCGTACAATTAACAGCCCAGGTGGCATGATATACTGGGTTGTGCTTGGTTCGCAGCCTCTCGCCACTCACCCGAAATTTGACCCGAATGTTCCATGGTGGGCGGACCCGGCCGATAGTAAAGCCTGGGAGAGAGCACTTAAGGTGCGCAAGGCGATGAATTTGGCAGTGGACAGGCAGAAGATTAACGAGCGGCTATTCTTAGGGATGGGTACTGTCTTGGATGTGTCTTGTTTCGATTTGCCCGGCAAAATAGGAGGACACGAAGAAGTTTTTCCAATTTACCCGTATAATCCTGCAGAGGCGAAGCGACTCCTATCTGAAGCAGGTTATCCAAACGGATTTGAGGTCACGATTATCCTGTTGCGCCACGGCGGGCGGCCTGAGGCCGCTGATCTGGGTGAGGTCGTTGCTATCTATTGGGAGAATATAGGGCTTAAAGTAAATCGGCGCCCGATGGACTTTGCTACTTTAAGGCCCATGATGTATGAACGGACGATGAAAAACCCTTGGGTTTTTGGCACTGCATCGTATGAAGAAGCCATCGACAGGTCTTATCGAGGGAGTAACAGTGAAATGTCATTTCTCGTGGGCGTTGAGCACCCGCTTACGGATGAGCTGGTACGCCGTGCCTACTTTGAGCCAGACTTTGAGAAGAGGCGGAAAATTGCGCAGCAGTTTGGTAAGTTTACGCATGAAAACTACATTAATGTACCATTAGTTGCAAAACCCATTATTTTAGGGGTCAGCGATAAAGTGGGTGAATGGCCCGTGGTTCCTGGCTATGGAAACTTCACCATGCAGCAGGTAGAGTATATCACTGTTAAACGTTAAGTTGGGAAAGATTCACCTGTAACCGAATGTAATAAGAAGATAAATTTTCAGCAATTATGATTTGGCAGCAAAGACATATACAAGAAAACACTATTGTGGAAAACAGATTGAGCCAATAAGAAAAACCAATTATCGACTAAAGGAAGGTACACTATGATCATTGACATGAGATGCAGAATAACCACCGAAGGGCAGGCATCGTATTTCTACAAATCAATGGAGAAAGCAAACCGGCTTTCAGAGGTACCAGCACTTGTGGAAGGGACGACCGAAGCCTTTTTCAAGGAGATAGCGGCAGCGGGCGTAACTACAGCGGTTTCGGCTTCTGGAAATAACCCCGGCGGTGTCCGGCGAACACAACGTACGCCGCACACCATTCCGGGTCAGGATGGAACACCTTCAAAGCACGGTTTCAACTATCAGTCTAGAGCCACGTCGAATGATTTTCTGGCTGAGGTGCAAAAGGAATACCCTGGCAAGTTCATTGGTGTAGCCGGGATAGATGTAAGCAATACAAATCATATAGCCCTTGACGAGATGGAACGTTGTATAAAGGAGTTGGAATTAAAGGCCGCTTTTATAGAACCGGGACATGTGCCTGGGTACAAATACAATGACCGTCGACTCTTGCCCATTTATCAGAAGTGTGTAGATTTAAATATCCCCCTGTTAATCCACACAGGGCCGTATGGAGGCAAGTACATCGATTTTGCTCATCCCATATACATCGATCAAGTCGCTGAAGACTTCCCGACTCTACCCATTATCTGTGGACACGCTTGTTACCCCTTTGTGAGAGAGATAATCGCTGTTGCATCAAAACGCGAAAACGTTTACCCATCGCCGGACCTGAATCTTTTTAGGGTAGGAACAGAGGATTGGCTAAAAGCAGTCAACGATAATATCGGCGGCATGTCTGATAAATTCCTGTTTGGTAGCGCTTATCCCCTCATTAATATAAAATCTTATACTGACCGTTTCTTTAAGCTCCCGTGGAAGGAAGAAGTCCTGGAGAAAATTCTGTACAAAAATGCGCTAAAGGCCCTTAAGCTTGAATCCGATCCTGTGTTCAGAAAAATGTACAAAATATAGTAATATCCGCGAACTACTTCCGTTGGTGGAATCATGCAGAGATATATTTTAGTACGTGCTTTCCAAGCACTTGTTGTCCTATTGCTGGTATCAATGGTCATATTTGGTCTAAGCCGCCTTACAGGGAACCCAGTTTACCTTATGCTTCCTCCTGAGGCTTCTCAAGATGACGTGGAGCGGCTGAACGCGCATCTAGGTTTAGATAGGCCTCTGCCGGTTCAATATGGGGTTTTTCTCGTAAACGCCTTGAAGGGCGACTTGGGAGAGTCGATAAGGTTCAAAAGACCGGCCTTACAGCTGGTTTTGGAGCGGCTGCCTGCTACGTTACGGCTGGGCCTTTTGGGTTTTTCGATAGCCCTATTTTTAGCGATACCGATAGGAGTATATTCTGCTAAGAACAGGAACACAGTGCTCGATTTCAGCGCCAGAGGATTTGCCATCGTGGGTCAGTCCATGCCCCACTTTGCGATTGGCATCATTCTGATCTTGTTGCTCTCTGTATGGGCAGGCTTACTCCCTTCTTCAGGTATGGGTAGTTTCCGCTACTATATTTTGCCGGGAATAACTTTGGGTTATTATGCTACCGCCGGGATTATGCGCCTTACACGCTCTGCGATGCTTGAGGTTCTGGATTCTGAATATATCAAGCTGGCGCGGGCAAAAGGCCTGCGCGAATCAATGGTTCTCTGGAAGCATGCTTTCAAGAACGCAGTTATTCCTGTACTGACCTTTTCGACTCTCGTATTCGTTCGAATGATAGCTGGTTCGATGGTAACGGAGCTAATCTTCGCTTGGCCAGGCGTGGGAAGGCTTGCAATAGAGTCAATTAAATTCCGCGATTATCCCGTAGTTCAAACAGTTGTTCTTATCACATGCGGCTTGTTTGTTGCGGGCAATCTTTTAACCGATATCCTTTATGCTTACGTAAACCCTAGAATTCGATATCGAAAGTAGGAGGAGATCTTTTGGCAGCAGTGGAAATGGCCTACGGGATTCGACAAAAGACTTTGAAGATAGCTTCTGTAATAAAAGAAGCACCTACAGTGCCTATGCTCTTGGTACTAATTTTGACACTAACTGCTATTTTCGCTTACCCTCTTTCCCCACACCCTCCATTGAAGGCGGACCTTGACCGTTCTTTCCTGCCTCCGGTATGGGTGGATGGTGGAAGTTCTGGCCATCCGTTGGGAACAGATAAGTGGGGGAGAGATGTTTTAAGCCGTCTCATTTATGGAGCGCGAATATCTCTAACTGTTGCCTTTTTGGCAATCGCGTTAACCGCAACCGTTGGAACTACGATTGGACTAGTGTCTGGTTATTTCGGGGGACTAGTGGACACTGTTTTGATGAGGCTGGTTGATGGCTTTTTGGCTTTTCCGGGGATCCTTATCGCGCTTATATTAGCCGTCATACTAGGGCCTAGCTTCACCAATGTCATCATAATTGTTTTGATTGTTTTATGGCCCCGCTTTGCACGACAGGTGCGGGGGGAAACACTGGGAATAAAAGAGAATGAGTACGTTGTAATGGCGCAGGCGATGGGGGTATCTTCTTGGACAATCATATGGAGGCACATATTCCCTAATGTTGTTCCCACACTTCTTGTTTTGACAACTTTTGAAATCGGCTGGGTAGTGATACTTGAGTCTACTCTCGCTTTTTTGGGCGTTGGTATCCCTCCGCCCAATCCTTCTTGGGGAGTAATGGTTGCTGAGGGTAGAGAAAATTTGGCGCAGGCATGGTGGGTTGCCCTTTTTGGCGCAATTGCTATTTCTCTTACTGTCTTCGCATTTAACATGTTAGGAGATTGGGTGAGGGATAAACTTGATCCGAAGTTGAGGCAGATGTGATAACAAACAAAAATAATATTCAAAACGAATCATTAAACCGCAAGCTTCTGGATGTGAAAAACTTAAAGTCGTTTTTCTTTACTCGGCATGGTGTAGTAAAGGCTTTGGACGGTGTCAGTTTCAGTGTTGGTGTTGGGGAGACCCTCGGAATAGTTGGCGAATCGGGAAGCGGCAAGTCAGTGACTGCTCTTTCTATTTTGCGTCTCGTACCCATGCCGGGGAAAATTGTTGGTGGCGAGATTTTCTTCGATGGAGAGGATTTGCTTCAGAAGACCGAAGCAAACATGAGAGATATCCGTGGTGGGCAGATATCCATTATACTTCAGGATCCATTGACTTCATTGAACCCGGCCTTTACGGTGGGCGATCAAATCGGCGAAACAATAAGGATTCATCAGCATCTTAGAGGGAAATCAGTTATGCGAAAGGTCGTAGAATCGTTGAGGCTTGTCAATGTGCCTGAGGCGGCAATCAGGGCCAATGAGTATCCTCATCAGATGAGCGGCGGTATGAGGCAACGGATAACTGGGGCCATCGCTTTGTCATGCCAGCCCAAGCTGCTGATTGCCGATGAGCCTACGACCTCTCTCGATGTCACTATTCAGGCCCAATATCTCGAACTGCTCAACCAGATCCGTGAAAAAACGGGAATTAGCATTATTTTTATTACACATGATTTCGGAATTGTGGCTCAGATGTGCGACAAGGCGGCGGTCATGTATGCTGGTAAAATTGTAGAGATAAGTGGTGTGCGTGATATATTTGATAACCCAAAGCATCCATACACCATGGCATTGCTTAAGTGCCTTCCGAGTGTAGGGCGTGTTGAGAAGTTAGTGAGTATTGAAGGAGATGTCCCGGAACTGAGCAGATTACCGCCTGGGTGTAGCTTCGCGCCTCGTTGCGCCCATCGCATGGAAATTTGTAGCGAAAGATATCCAGATGAATATGAGGTAAACCCTGAGCATAAAGTTAGTTGTTGGCTCAAAAGATAAACGAGCAATAAAATCTTTCTCTTGAGAAGCTTTTCCCGTATCCATCATAGATTGATAAGGAAACGCTTTAAGGAACTTATGAAACGGATACTTGATAAACAATCTAAATTGCAAAATTTTTTTGATTATATATTATGGCATTCCAAAAGAAAGGTACTGTCAAAAGTTTTATGAAAAAAAGATAGTAATTATGAAAAACCAAAATCGTGTAAATGACCCGCAGAAAATTCATCATGCGCTCCGACGAGCTTTATATTGGCCCATTCTCGCGCATGATGATTTTCTGCTCTGGCTTTGCTGATACGAAATTTTGCTTATTAAGGGGGTTGTTTAGGGGGGAGGTAAACGATTTTGAGTTATCTTTTTGAAATCGCTACTTTTATCATTAATTTTCAAAGAAATTTTTGACATTACTAAAAGAAAGTAAAGGAGAAGACTATGATGTTAAATCCCAATGACCTTAATGAGCAGCAAAGATATGATACAATTATGGGGTCTATCGTGCCGCGTCCTGTCGTCCTAATTACCACAGTAAGTCCAGAAGGTATATTCAATGCAGCCCCCTTCAGCTCATGCGCACCCGTCTGTCATAATCCACCTATGTTCTGTTTTTCATCAGGCTATCGAAGGGGTATGCCGAAAGATACCACAAATAATATCAGAAACACTAGAAGTTTCGTTGTTAATACTGTTACCGAAAATATGTTGGAAAAAATTTTAAAAACTGCTGAAGAATTCCCCCCAGATGTTGATGAAATTAAAGAGGCGGGATTTACTCCCATAAAATCAGAAAAAGTTGGTCCACCTAGACTTTATGAATCCCCAATGAGTATGGAATGTATTTTACGGCACGAAATCGGATTAGGTAGGACTCACAATCTTTTTATCGGTGAAGTCTTATGTATTCACATAAAAGATGAATTTTTAAAGGATGGAGCAATTGATAACGAAAAGTTTTGTCTTCTTGGACGGCTGTCAGGTGATTACTATTGTAAAACAAGTTATCATGTTATGCGCAAAAGAACTTGGGTCGCTGGGCAAGCCGAGAAATATAGCACAGAATCGTAATATTTATTTTTGGCAAAAAGCACATTAAATATCTATAATAAAATATTTAAACGAGCAATTGTGGAGTTTTTTAAGATCTTCCTTTTTATAATTATAAACTCAATTTACGCACCCTTTGATAAGGGATTAAATCGAAATAAAAATTCTATAAATAAATCATTATTGTGAAAGAGGGAGCCTTTGAATAAACATCTCGGCCCCTCAAATAATTAGAAGTATATTTTTAAAAACTTTGTATTGTTGTGCAGAATAAGTTGTATACAGGAGCAAAATTGTTAATTACTACAAATAAAGAGCAGACCGTGCTGGAAATACAAAGGCTGAAGAAGTACTTTCCGATTACAAAAGGGTTGATTTTAAGACGGGCAATGGCTCAGATAAGAGCTGTCGATGGCGTGGATCTTCGTATAGGAAAAGGCCATACCTACGGACTGGTCGGGGAATCTGGGTGTGGCAAGTCCACATTGGCCAAGCTTATCATGCTTATTGAAAGGCCGACTTCAGGTAAGGTGTTTTTTTGTGGAAAGGATGTTAATACGTTAACTGAACAGGAGCTCCAAAAATATCGCCGTTCTATACAGATGGTGTGTCAGGATCCGGCTAGTTCTATGAATCCACGAATGCGGATAGAGAACATCGTGGGCGAACCTTTGACGGTGGGAGGCGATCGTTCTAAAAATGAAATTCAGGGGCGCGTGGTTGAAGTGCTTGATCAGGTAAAGATGCCGGGGAATTGTGGTGCTCATTATCCCCATGAGTTTAGTGGGGGCCAGCGGCAGAGGATCGCTATTGCTCGAGCACTTGCGCCTGGTCCAGAATGCATCGTGCTTGATGAGCCAGTTTCGGCTCTGGACATCTCCATTCGTGCCCAGATAATGAATCTATTGATGGAACTTCAGGTTCAGTTAGGTCATTCCTATCTGCTCATTGCCCATGATCTGGCTGTGGTCAGGTATATGAGCACTTATGTGGGGGTCATGTACCTGGGTAAGCTCGTTGAGTTTGGCGAAAGCGTCGAACTTTACACAAATCCACTACATCCATACACAAAAGCCCTTCTTAAGGCGGTCCTACCCAATCATCCTGAATTGGCATGGGCAGGAGGCAGGCTAGCTGGAGAGGTACCTAGCCCGATTAACCCGCCATCGGGTTGCCGCTTCCATCAGCGTTGTTCACAAGTAAAGACAAAGTGTTCTGAATTCGAACCGCCTTTCATACCCGTTTCAAGTAATCACTGGGTGGCGTGTTGGGGCGATTGAAACTGTATGCTATAAAAATGGAGTGCGCAAAATGATCATTCAAGATTTTTCTATCTACAAAGTTGAAATTCCTCGTGAAATTTGGAAAAACGCGCGCAAAGAATCAACGTCACAAAAATGCGTTCTGGTAAAAATTTCTACGGATGAAGGAATTCACGGCTTTGGTGAGACAGGCCCTAAAAGCGAAGCGCTGGATGAAACCCTTGCTAAAATAAAGCATGTTATTCGTCCGTTATTGATTGGGCAGGATCCTTTAAACATGGCGAATATTCAGCGATTAATGGATCAAAATCTTTCAGATTATGCGTATGCAAAAGATGGAGTGGAATCGGCTCTGTTCGATTTGGTCGGGAAAATACTCGGTGTGCCGGTACATGTTCTTCTGGGTGGGAAAAAAGTAGACCGGATACCTTTGGTTGGTCCCATTGGAATACAAGGTGTTGAGGATACTGTAAAAGCTGCCTTGCGATGGGCAGAAAAGGGATTTAAAGCCTTTAAAATTAAGATCGGTTTGGATACTAAGGAGGACTTCGATCGATTGAAAGCCGTGAGAGAAACGGTTGGAAATTCGATGGTTATCCGTGTTGATGCGAACCAGGGATATTCTTCAACGATGGCACTGCGTATCCTACGGCAAATGGAAATTTTTAATATTCAAGTCATTGAACAGCCTGTTCCGGCATGGGATATTGAGGGGATGAAGAAATTAGCGCAAGAACTGGAAACACCCATATCGGCGGATGAGGGTATCCGATCGATATATGATGCTGCCAACATGATCAGGCTCGGTGCGGTCAACTTAATAAAAGTAAAGGTTCAGGGGAGAGGAGGAATCCGGAATGCCCATAAAACCCTTGTATTATGTGATGCATTAGGGATTCAGGGTTACGTCGGCCGAGTGCCCGAATTGAGTTTGGGGGCTGCTGCTGAGATACATGTGGCCGCCGCTTCCGAAGGGGTATTATTTCCGGGCGAGATGGTTGGTCCTCTAATAATGCATGATGACATTGTAAAGGAACCTTTAGATATGAACAAAGGGTATGTCATGGTGCCTGATAAGCCGGGGCTAGGTCTTGAAATTGATGAAGACAAGCTAAAAAAATATGCTATAGCAATATAGGATGGCTACGAGTTTATATACGAATACGGATCGAATACTGTGCCATCGAATTCTAAAGCTAAAATCGATTATAAGTTGGAATAAATTAATCAAAGGATGGAAACACAATGAAATATTTTTATGATTTTGCAGAAGAGGAAAAGGCTAATTTTAATCCGGAGGTTACTTCATCGCGTGGAGCTAAAGTGGTTGGCGAGCGTATCATAGTTGGTCTTGTGGATAAACCAAGGGGTACCGGTTCAAGGCCTCATCGTCACGAAAGCGAGCAGTTTAATTATGTAATTAAAGGCAAACTCCAAGCAACTGTCGAAGGTGAAGAAAAGACAGTAGGCCCGGGCGGCCTTATCCATATACCTGCAAATGCGCTTCACAGCATTATTGCAACGCCTGAAGAAGATGTGGTATTTTACGTCTGTAAAGATACCGCTGGATTTACAGGTGTTCCGGAAGATGGGGAAAAGACGGGTCCAAGATTTGTACCCGGATTTGAAGACAAGGCAAAGATAATTCTTAACACTAAAAAATGACCTTTTTGGAATGGTATTCGAATCTTATGAATTACTATATGGTTTTGTTGTGCAGGATGAACTGAATGTTACTTAAAAAGGGAATCAAACAATGAGCAATATTGTTGAAGTAACACCGGGAAAATATTATTATAATTTTTCTGAGGAAGAGAAAAATTATATGAGCCCAGAAATCACATCAAAATTCGGTACCCGGATAAAGGGACAATTTATAACTGTGGGCCTGTACGGTAAAGAAAAGGGAACAGGCTCACAACCCCACCGACATCCAGCGACTGAACAGTTCACCTATGTAATCAAAGGGAAACTAAAAGCAATGGTCGAGGGTCAAGAACAAATCGTCGGGCCTGGAGAATTGATTTATATACCGGCAAATGCACTTCACAGTATTGTGGCTTCCACAGATAAAGATGAAGAGGATGTACTGACTTTTGAATGCAAAGTAGTGGCCGGTTGCGAAAACAATGTTCCAGAGGATAGAAAATTTTCCGGTCCCAGATTCGAACCTGGTTTCGAAAACAAAGCGAAAAAGATTATTAACTCTAAAAAATAGCAATATTATCTCAACGTCATGGTAAAAGAGTTTTTGTATTAATTGCTTTTTAAAATCACACCGGCGTGTTTTTTATGGCACATAGTATTTTAAAAGATCATCATCTCTGCCTTGTGCGCATGATTTAAAAGATAACTGTATTTTTACATTATCGAGAAGGTTAATTAACAATCATTTTAGAGGAGAATAACATGTTAAAAAAGAAAAATTTTGTAAGCATTATGGTAATGTTTTTATTCATTAGTGTTTTTCATTTAAATAACGAGTCATTGGCAGAAAAATATCCTGAAAAAGCTATAACAATGTCAACAACAAGCGATGCGGGTTCTCCAGCTGACATTTATACCCGGCAAGTTGCAAAGCTTTATGAAAAATACCTTAAAGTTCCTGTTGTTGTTGTGAATAAACCCGGAGGAAACGCTGCTGAAAATTACACTTTTATAAAAAATAATCCTGCCGATGGGTATGTTATCAGTTCGATTTCAGGTAGCCATCCAACTTATATTAGCGTTCCAAATTTTCCCATGACACCAAACGATATTGAATTTATCGGTATTAATCAGATTGATTATTATGTTATTGCAGTGAGAGGAGACAGTCCCTTTAAAACATGGAAAGATGTCGTAAATTATGCAAAAAAGAATCCTGGTAAACTTTCCTGCGCGGGCGTGAGAGTGGGATCTACTCATCACCAAAACTTTGATGGATTGATCACAGAAGATGGTATAGACATCATTTGGGTACCAAATAAAGGCGGTACAGAAGCAAAAGTTGCATTGTTGGGTGGGCACTCTGAACTATACCTAGGAACACCTGGAAGTACGAGAAAAGAAGTTGAAGCTGGTAAAATGAGAGTTTTAATTGTATTTTCCGATGAACGTTCAAGTGTTCTACCCAATTCCCCGTGTCTTAAAGAGTTGGGTTATAAATTTGAGGGAATCGGCCAAATCAGAGGAATCATTTGTAAAAAAGGTGTTCCAAAAGAAAGATTAACAATGCTTAGTAGCACATTAGAAAAGATTACTAAGGACCCTGATTACGTAAAATATAATCAAAATGTGGGTTCTGAAGCAAGATTCATGGGTCCGGAAAAGTTTGAAAAATGGTTTAAAGATCAAGTAGTAGAAGTTCAGGATTTTTTGAAGAAGATTGGTGTTAAGAAATGAAATTATTGGCATTAATGCACGAGGCTTCTTAAAGGGCTGAAGGAGGGATTTGCATCCCTCTTACCTTCGCATTGTATTCATCCCCACCATGAATAGAGAGGTCTTCAGCAATGTTTCATAATATTACCATTTTGATCCATATACCATTTATGATCCATATACCATTTAAAGGAAGAAATGGTGATTATCTGCGTTTTGGTCAAAATGATATTGTATCTGCATAGTCAGAAACGATGTGGAAATAATAGGTTAAGAGGAAATTGATATGAGAGTGGCGAATATTATTCTATCTAGTTTATTTCTCATAATATGCCCTTATCTTTATTTTCTTACATATTCCTTTCCGCCAAGCCTTAGAGCAAGAATACCAGGTCCGGCATATTGGCCGAGAATAGTACTGTTTATGATGGTTATTTTCTCATTAATAATTTTTATATCAAATGTTAGAAAAAGACAGGATACGAAAGATACAATTGAATTTTATAGTCCTGTTGTAATAAAGGCAATAATTACTATCGTTGCTTTTTTTATAATGTTCCCATTCATTGGATATATAAATTCACTAATATTTATATTCTTCATCTTATTGTTAATTGCTGGTTTTCGTACGGCCAAAATATTAGCAATTCTTCCAATTGTTTTTTTTACAATTATATATAGTTTTTTTAAATTATTACTAAAGGTGCCATTTCCAACAGGGAATTATTTTTAGAAAATTCTTTAAGGGAAGAAAATAATGATCGATTATATTATTGAAGCTTTTCTTAGTCTGTTTTACATAAAAAATATTACAGCATTAACGGTAGGATCAATAGTAGGTGTGATACTCGGAGCTATTCCGGGAATTGGTTCAAGTACGTCATTGGCTGTTTTATTACCATTTACTTTCGGTATGGATATCCAGCCAAGCGTCTTATTTCTGATATCAATATATGGCGGCGCGGAATATGGCGGGTCTATTTCAGCAATTGCAATAAATACACCTGGAACTGGAGGGGCCATTGCAACAGCTCTAGATGGCTATCCGCTGACAGAAAAAGGGTTCATGGGGCCGGCACTTTTAGTTTCATTAGTTACTTCAGTAATTGGAGGAATAATCAGTACAATTTTCCTTATAACTTTAGCACCCACATTAGCAAATTTCGGTCTCCGTTTTGGTCCGGCTGAAATGTTTTCTTTAGGTTTGTTTGGTTTAACAATTATAGTTTCTTTGAGTCAAACCAATTTGCTAAAAGGTTTTATCAGTGCGGGGTTAGGCCTTTTATTAGCAACCATAGGTATTGATCCTATTGTTGGAACGTCTAGGTTTTCATTTGGCATAGTAACCATAACAGCAGGTATAAATTTAATACCTATTATGATTGGTTTGTTTGCTTTATCTGAAGCATTTCGAATGCTAGAAAGTAAAAAGGGTATTTATATTGATACTCAAGTCGTAAAAGGTTTATTTGATACAATCAAAGATACGATAAAATTAATTGACAATAAAAGAGTCATGGCAATTTGTACTTTGCGAGCTTCTTTAATTGGAACAATAATTGGAATTGTGCCGGGTGCCGGTGCAAACGTTGCAGCATTCGTTGCATACAATGAAGAAAAAAGAGCTTCAAAACACCCCGAAAAATTCGGAACCGGTGTCTTTGAGGGAGTTGCCGCACCAGAAGCAGCAAACAATGCCGTTGTTGGTGGCGCCTTGGTTCCAACACTTGCATTGGGTATTCCTGGCTCAGGAAGTGCTGCACTTCTGCTCGGAGCCTTAATGATGAATGATGTTATCCCTGGACCACTTATGTTCGAGCAAAATGGCGACATAACATATTTAATAATGATCGGGTTTTTAGTAAGTAATTTCTATTTATTAGTTTTTGGGGGACTTTTAACAAAATTGTTATTGCCACTTTCAAAAATCAGAAAAGATATACTTGGGTGTTGTTTAATTGTGATTACTCTTGTTGGTTCATACGCATATAGAAATAGTGAAACAGATGCGTTAACCATGTTTATTTTTGGAGTTTTGGGTTGGACCATGCGTAAACTTAAAATTCCTATACCACCACTTATTCTTGCCTTTATATTGGGTGATTTGATAGAAAGAAATTTACTCTCAGCGCTCTTAATCAGCGGAGGTAGTTTTCTTACATTTTTTACAAAGCCGATTTCATTAATACTTATCTTGCTGTCCTTTATTTCATTGATTACAGCATTGATGAGAGAAAGAAAACATTCAAAAAACAAATTGCAAATATAACATTTTCTTGGATTGTAGCTTGGTTCGTCGATTTTTTACTCAAATAGGGTTTAGTGCTCAGCAGCCAATGTATGGATGAACGGGTTTGGAACATCTGAAAAAATAGAAGTGATATATGGAATTGGAATTATGATGTGATAACAATTATCTAATTTTAAAAAGAAAGGGAAAAATCATGTCAAAAAAATTATGTATTTGGTTAAGCATAGTTGCAGTAGCGTTTCTGATAAATGGATATCTGCCATCATCTTTACCTGCTGCAGATGTCGACTTTAGCGGAAAAACCATCGTATTATCCCTCGCGGGATTGCCTGGTGGAAGCTCTGACGTTGTAGCCAGAATGGTAGCACGGTATTTGCCCAATCATATTCCCGGAAAGCCACGGATGCTCGTACGCACTACAAGCAGGGGCAGGGAAATAATTGACTTTAACAATTTCTATGAAAAAGCGGAAAAGAACGGACAGGTTATCGGTTTGACCACAACAATAATCATTGGTTCTGAAATGCTAAATCATAAATTAAGGCGTTACAAACTGACAAAAATGCCGATTATCGCTGCTTTTCCAGATGGTAATACAATTGTGTACAATACTAAGATCTCAAAGGATTATAAAGCGATGATAGCAATGGGAGACAATCTTATAGCTTCCGGAGCCCAACCAGAATCACCATCTAACTGGGGCATCATGTTCTTTAAAGAACTTATTGCTCCAGATTTAAAGATAATTTTTGGTTATGATAGGAATATAGAACGCACTTCACTATTAAGGGGTGAAACTCTCTTAGCACGTGAGTCACCATCAAATTTTTTACGACAATGGAAGGATGATCCGACGGTAGATGTTTTGTGTACCATGGGCATACTTGACGATTCTGGCAATATAGCAAGGGATCCTGTACTTCCTGATGTTCCGACACTGATAGATGTTTATCAGGAAATCCATGGCAAGTTGCCGCCGGTACTGCAACTAGGCGCTTACAAGGCATTTGTGGGTGCACTTTCATTAAAGTCAAGCTTCTATCTCCCTCCGGGCACCCCAGTCAATATTATTAACACTATGCAAAAATCGATGGCTTCAATGCTGAACGACCCTGGATTTAGAAAGGTCGCTGGTTCACTGTTTGAAGGTTATGAACCGGTAGTGGGAAAAAGTGCAGAAAAACTGCTGATGAATTCTTTGGATCAACCTCCTGAAGTCTTAGCCTGGCTTGGTAACTGGTTGGCAACTAAATATGATGTTCGACTTGATAAATAACATTGTTTTTCCACGTATAAAATATATGTTACCCAGTCAGCATTTTGGTTAAGACTAAAATATAAATAAAAAATTTTTATATTTTATGTAGTGACCCAAAAGTGCGGGAACAGTCCCACTTAATTCTTCTATAAAGATGATAAAGGGGGGGTATGGAATACCTGAATTCAATGTTAGGTCCACTTGCTGTAGCGTTAGATAAAATTTTAACCATACCTAGTCTTTTAATTATTATTGCGGGAACAGTCTTAGGTCTGGTAATCGGCATTTTGCCGGGATTTGGCGGTACCGTAGCCTTGGCCATCTTGCTGCCCTTCGTCGTTGAAATGGACTATGGTGTTGCTTTGGGATTGATGATTGCCATTACATCGGTTACCCACACGGGAGACACCGTACCTTCAGTGCTCATGGGTATCCCGGGCACAGGCGGTTCTCAAGCCACGGTAGTCGACGGTTACCCAATGGCTCAGAAGGGCGAAGCAGGACGTGCCTTTGGAGCCGCTTTTCTGTGTTCAGCAGTTGGAGGAATTTTTGGTGGGATTGTCTTGCTTTTCACAATTCCAATAGCCAAACCGCTTGTGCTGCTTGCTGGTACGGAACATTTGTTCATGCTTTGCTTGCTCGGAATTTCAATGGTGGCGGTTTTGAGTGGCAAGCGGCCATTTAAAGGGATTGTTACAGGTGCTTTAGGTTTGCTTTTAGCAGGAATTGGTGGAGTTCCCGGCATATCGTTTGCACGTTACACTTTTGATAGACCCTACTTGGAAAGCGGTATTCCCCTTGTGATCGTATCGCTGGGAATATTCGCCATACCTGAGCTCACTGACCTTGTTATCAGAGGTACGCAAATTTCCAAGTCATATGGACTTGGAAAAGGGCTTATGGAGGGTATGAAGGATGTATTTAGGCACTTCGGAATTGTTATGAGATGTTCTGTAATCGGCACAATCGTTGGTATTATACCCGGACTCGGTGCGAGCGTTGCTGATTGGATTGCGTATGGTCATGTTGTACAGTTCGCAAAGGACCGCTCCTCGTTTGGGAAAGGGGATGTGCGGGGGGTCTTGGCCCCGGAGAGTGCCAACAATGCTAAAGCCGGTGGTGCGCTTATACCTACTCTATTTTTAGGGATACCTGGAAGTGGGTCGATGGCAATATTTTTATCAGGGCTCATTATGATGGGGATTTATCCTGGTCGGACGTTAGTAACGGAGAAATTGCACATCGTCTGGTATATCGTGTTAACATTGTTAATCGCCAGTATTCTAGGAACACTCATATGCCTGATGTTTGCAAAATGGCTTGCCATGATCACAAAAATCAAAATTTTCTATATAGCCCCTGTCATGATGTTGATTGTTGTGCTGGGGGCATTTCAGGCTACGCGTGTCTGGCAAGATTTGATATTGTTACTAGGATTGGGGATATTGGGTTGGTTTTTAAAAAGGTTTGGATGGCCGCGGCCACCTTTATTAATCGGATTTGTACTCGGTGGTATGGCTGAAAGATATCTTTCGATAAGTCTTCAACGTTATGGTTTAACCTGGCTATTAGATCCGGGGGTTATCGCTATCGGATTCTTGATTGTCCTTTCACTTTTCATGCCTTTTTTATCGCGCCTCTTTAAGAAGGAGAGATAACGCGAGTTTCGCTGCAATGGGTAGGCATAAATACAATATTTAGCTGCATGAATCACAAAAGAATATGACAGGAGTTTAATGCAAATGAATAATATTCGTTTTGGTCATATAAATGTCATAGAAAGTCTAAAACAAGAAGGGTGGTCAGAAAAATCCTTCACCCTAATATTTAACCTACTGATATCAACCGTATTTATGTTTGCCTTGATAGAAATAAAAGATTTTCCCCAACGCGCCGTTGCTTATCCTCTTGTTGCTTCTATAATAGGTCTGGTGTTTTCCCTATTGTCCTTTTTTGGCGACCTAAAAAATGTTGGTGAAGTGTCAAAAAAACAAGAGGACATCTCAACAGCCAGTATTGACCAGATGGATATCGCTTCTGATCGGTCGATACCACCACGAATGGTCTATATTAGAGGGGCCAAGTTTCTGGCTTGGTTCATTGGTTACTACTTAGCCATTCTTTTGCTGGGCCTTATGCTTTCATCAACCATTCTTTGTCTACTATATATACACATATTTGGCAAGGCCCGTTGGTGGCAGAATGCTGTTATAACACTAATTACGATATATTTATTGTTTGGTATTGTAGCGACCACATTCGGAGTGACTTGGCCAACAGGTATATTCAACATACTTGCAGATCCATTACCTGTGCCCTGGTTTGATTGATAATGATATGATGTTCAGGAAAAAGCATAAATGCGCTGATACTACTCAATATATTTAAAAGGAGGTTTTTATGAAAAAATTATTTGCATTTATCATTGCAGCAAGCCTGATTTTTGGATTAATATTTATTTCCGGATTTAATGTATTGAACCCCAGAGAATGTATAGCTGCCGATCTAGGACCCGTGGTGGCAATGGGCACACCATTGGTAATGATGAGCAAAAATTCTGAAATGGTGATTATGGGCACAGGATTTAAACCCGATCAGGATTTAAATATTCTTTTTACGGCACCAGACGGACTGCAATCAGATATTATAAGTGACCTGAAGCCAAAACCCAAAGCGGATAAAACAGGTTCCTGGGCAACAACTTGGAGCGCTGGAAGATATGTCAGCCAGAATTTGATCACAGGTGGGGCATATAAGATAGTGGTAACCGATTCTGATTTTAATGATATTGCTCATATCCCTGTCTTTTTTCAGAAACCAAAAGAAGACAAAGAAAAGAAAAAAGAGAAATAATGAAAACTGGAGGCGCCATCGAAGATCAAAATTTAATTAAAGGCTTCAGTGCATACATAAAATCTGCCGGCGGTAGAAAGTTGCCAGAAGCGGTTTCGGAAAAGGGTAAGCTTCACATTATGGACACTCTGGCAGCTATGGTTTCCGGATCCCATCTCAAACCAGGCAAATTGGCCATCAGGTTCATCCGCACACAGGGTGGAACCCCAGAAGCTCAAATCATCGGAACGGACTTTCTGTCAACGGTCATAAATGCCGCTATGATCAACGGATATTTGGCTCATGCAGACGAAACAGACGATACCCACGTTCCGTCGCGAACCCATCCGGGTTGTGCTGTCGTTGCCGCAGCGTTAGCCATGGCTGAAAAGGAAAATGCATCAGGAGAGGCGTTCCTTCGGTCTGTGGTTTTGGGATACGATATTTCTTCTCGAATTGGACGAGTTATGAAAGTTGGGCCAAGCGAAACTCAAGGTCATGCGACCCATACCGTTGCCCCGATGTTCGGGGCTACAGCTGCTGCCGCTAGTTTGGCCAAACTAAATCAGCGACAGGTTTGTCACGCTCTGGCTTACGCCGGCCAGCAGGCATCCGGAATTTCCTCATGGCCTCGAGATTCGGAGCATATAGAAAAGGCCTTCGTATTCGGCGGAATTGGTGCTCGCAATGGTATAACTTCAGCTATGTTCGCAAAGTTCGGCTTCACGGGCGAGGATGACATCTTCTCTGGAGAAAGCAATTTCTTGGAGGTCTTTTGTCCGAATCGGGTGGAACTACCTATATGGGTTGAAAACCTGGGCAGCCACTACGAGATCTTGGCTACCGATATAAAGAAGTTCTCTGTAGGTGCCTGGATTATTGCTGCTGCGGAGGCAATGATAAAACTTGTTCAGGAGCATATGCTTACTGCCGGCAAAGTTAAAAGGATTGAAGTTTACCTCCCCCCACGGGGATCAAAAGTTGTGAATGATCGTACCATGCCGGATGTCAACTGCCAGTATATTATGGCTGTAATTCTTTTAGATGGTCAACTAACATTCCAGACGGCTCACGACTATAATCGGATGTCGGATCCTATCGTTCGTGAACTGCAATCTCGCGTTTACTTAACGGGTGATCCGCAACTCTCGGACAAAAAACAACGCCCTGCCAGGGTGAAAATTTATCTAACGAACGGCCAGACTTTGGAAAAGCTGGTTATGGCAGTTCGTGGTTCTGCGGAAAACCCTATGACTCGGGATGAAGTTGAGGCCAAGTGCCTGGATCTCCTTAAGGACGTTTTAGGTTTGGAGCGATCTCATGCTCTTATAAAGGCCATAAGAAAGCTGGATCAGTTAAAGTCCGTATGTGAGCTTAGGCAACTGCTATTTCCGTAAGCATTCACTCCAGCTCTAATAAAAGGCAATGTTTGTAGGCAAATTATGGGTGATAAAACGGTAGGCAGGGTGGTGGCTTATGCCTCGTCCATCCGCTATGGGGACCTGCCACCTGAGGTGGTGCATCAGGTTAAGAGACTGGTGATTGACGCCATGGGATGCGGGATTGGTGCTTTTGACTGTGTTCCATGTAAAATTGTAAGAAATTTTGCTTCAAATTATAAAAGTACCCGGTCAGCGACGCTATTGGGCACGAAGGTTATTACAACCCCAGATCTAGCTGGGTTCTCAAATGGTATCATGACCCGCTATTTGGATTTTAACGATAACTATGCCGGTAAAAGCAACGCGCACCCCTCGGACAACATCCCGATTTTGATGGCCGTTGCTGAGGCTCATGGTACGTCGGGAAAAGACCTCATCACAGGTATTATCCTTTCTTATGAGATACAAAGCGCGTGGGCGGACACTTATCGGCTCAAAGACGGCGGCCCTTGGGACCAGGCTGCGTACATGGCCATATCTGCACCGCTGGGAGCAGGAAAGTTAATGGGATTAACCTCGGAACAACTTGCTGAGGCGGTTCATATTTCGGTGGTTCAGGGCCTTCCTTTTGGAGAGGCTCGAAGAGGCATATTGTCCCATTGGAAGGCATGCGCCGTTCCGAATGCCGGACGAAACGGCATAATATCTGCTTTACTCGCTCAGCAGGGTTTGACCGGCCCTCCGGCAATCTTCGAGGGAAGCGCCGGTTTTTTTGTCGGTGCCACAAATGGGCCGGTAATACTAGAACCGTTAGCTGGTGAAGATGGAAACGAGCATCCATTCCGGATAATGAAATCGAGTATCAAGCGATTTCCTACCGGATACCCCTCCCAAACAGTCATCGAAGCAGCCCTCGATGCCAGGGAAGTACTCAAGTTGAACAATTACCAGAATACTCAGAGGGTCGTGGTAAAAACCTGCGAGCAGGGATTTAAGGCCATGGGTGAAAGTCGAACCAGATGGCGTCCTAAGACTCGTGAAACAGCCGACCACAGCATACCTTACGTAGTTGCCTGCGCGCTCTGTTTTGGATCCGTTGATGTCGGCCACTTCGAAGAGTCATTACTGGAAAACCCTGAACTTCATGAACTGATGGATAAAATAGAAGTTCAATTGGACCCGGTGTGTGAAGCAGAGTGGCCCGACGCCATCCTGTGCAAGGTTACCATAGAAACCAAAGATGGACGTTGCCACACATCCGAGGTACGCTATCATTTAGGGCACTTCAAACGGCCGATGAGCGATGAAGATCTTGAGAGTAAATTCCGACGCTTGACTCAGGGATACTTCGATTCTTGTCAGCAGGAAAGAACGCTCAGCGCAATATGGAAACTCGAAAAACTGGAGGATATCCGTGAGATTTTAAAAGGTCTGGTTGTATCTGAAAAATCTCTTAAAAACATTTATTTTAGAGATTAATGTCTCTGTATGTTATTTTATGAATTAGTATAAGAAGCTGGAGGATAAAAATGATTGCAATGTCAATGGCTCGTACTGCTTCACGAATAGTAAATGAAATGCTACAATTAAAAGCTGGTGAAAATTGTTTGATTCTAACAGACGCGGAAAGACCTCCGTCAATAAGCCATACTTTAGCTACTGTTGCTGCAGCTACAGGAGCAGAGGTAATGGTGATTACCATTCAATCCCGGGATCCGGGCAACGAACCGCCCCTGCCGGTCGCCGCAGCAATGGCCGAAACAGATGTTCTTATAATCCAAACCAGCTTTTCGATGTCACATACTAATGCAATGAGGCAGGCAATGGCTAAAGGAGTTGTTCGAGTGGCAAACTGTGCTCATTGGATTGAGGATACGGCAATTCGTGGTGGCGCCACAGCCGATTTAAAGCGGGTAACGGAACTTACTGACAGGGTTACAGAATACTTTAAAAATGCTAAAATTGCTCGTGTTACGACAAAAGAAGGAACAGACTTAACTATTATGTTAAGTGGAAGGACCCCCCTCTCCATGTCCAATACCGTAATTAAAAAAGGTAAACGAGTAGGTCTTCCAGGCGGTGAAATGGCTATTTCGCCTGTAGAAGGCGGCACAGAAGGTAAGATTGCTACAGCTTATTCAACTGACCCTACCGGACCCATAAAAGAGCCGTTTTATATGACTATAGAAAAAGGGAGGGTAGTTGAAGTTAAAGGCGGTAAAGAGGCGGGACAGATAAGAAAACTATTGGAGAAAGATGAGAATGCCAACAATATTGCAGAGTTTGCTATTGGTACCAACTATGCCTGCAGACTTAGTGGAATAATGCGAGAGGATAAGAAAGTCCTTGGCACCATTCATCTTGGGATCGGCGACAGTAAATCATTAGGTGGCACTGTAGAGGCTGCGACGCACTTTGATGTAGTGATACTTGGTTCTACAGTTGAAGTGGACGGGGAGAAGTTAGTTGTTGATGGCGAGCTTTTAGAAGCCGTTTTACCAAATGTTTAAAATCCTTATAGAAGCCTCTCACTTATCAACTCAACTTTCGTGATTCATAGCCAAATTGTTCGTGTTCATACTGCTGGCGTGCGCAGCAGAAAATAATTTAACATCGTGGCTGTGACGGAAGGTGGCAGTCAGTTATTAATCATGGATTTTTAATCAATAATTGATAAGAGGAGTTTGTTATGTCAGATATGGTTAAGCAATTTCTGGACAGAGAAGATCGGCGAAGTTATTCTCTGCCTCAACACGAGCTTGATAGAAGATGGAAGGCTGTACGGGAACGAATGGCGGCAAAGGGGATCGACTATCTCGTTATTCAGAGTCAGCAACGATATGTCGGCGGTTATTTCCTCTGGTTTACCGATATACCGGGAACGAATTTCAACATCACCGCCGTTTTCCCGCGGGATGACGATATGACCATCATTTCACATGGCCCTGAGGCGCCGGCGGCACCCACCGGCCCGCCGGAGTGGGCCCTGCGAGGCGTAAAAGAGCGCATCAATGTTCCGGCTTTTCCGAACGTATGGTGGGAAGATGCCTGGAACGCTGAAAAAGCCGTTGATGTGATAATGCGCAAAAAACCGAAAACTGTCGGTCTGGTCGGGATGGGAAATATGTCGGCAGCCATGTATGAAAACCTGGTCAAAGGGTTGCCGGGAGTTGACATTGTCAATGCGACTGATCTGGTCGACGAAGTCAGAATGATCAAAAGCGAAGAAGAACTCAAGCTGCTTCGTGACGCCGCCTACATCCATAAAATCGGTTATGAGGTCGCAAGAAATACTATACAACCAGGGAGAACTGCGTCTGAAGTATTTCAAGAAATTAGACATGCCCAGATAATGGCGGGGAGCGAAGAACAGCAACTTCTCATTATATTCGGCCAGCCGGGATCTCCTCCTTTTTCTCAGATGAGCTGGGACCGTCATTATGTGCGCCGGCCATTCAGGAATGGCGATGTTGTCAACTTGCTGATAGAATCAAGTGCTGCAGGCGGTTACTGGTATGATCTTAGAAGATTCTTCTGTATTGGTATGATACCAAAAGAGCTTCAATCTGCCTATGAAGTTGCCAAAGAAGCGCGCAACATCATGGCAGATAATCTAAAGCCCGGATTGCCGGCCGCTGTTGCCCTGGATGCCAGCGATGAATATCTGAAAAGCAAAGGGTATCCACCGGAAGCACGTGTGGCGGCTCATGGTCAAGGGGTTGATCTGGTTGAAAGACCAGTCATTCGTCGCGAAGAACCTGCAAAAATCGAAGTCGGCATGGTGATTTCATTGCATCCCACGGCCCGAAAAGATCATACGGTTGCATCGATTGCAGATACCTATGTTATTACAAATTCAGGTGCGATTCCCATATATAAAAATCTTTTTGACGACAACGATATCTTTTTGATAAATTGATCGTCCTTATAGTTAGAAGGGGTTTCCAATATGAAGAAAATAGTAATCGCCAGCAATGTCAAGTTTACGGAAGATGCCGTTCGGACGATGAAGGCAGCCGCCGTGGTCGCCATTCCTGCCGACGATTCGGATGGATCGCTGTTTTCCGAGTGCCGGGATGCCGACACCGTAATTATCGGCCCCAGGCCTTTTTTCAGAAGGGATTTCTTTGAATCAGCCCCCCGGGTAAAGCACATCGCGAGGGTCGGCGTGGGAGTTGATAATGTGGATTTGAAAGCGGCTACGGAATCGGGCGCCTTTGTTACAAATACGCCCGAAATAACCGCCGATTCCGTTGCGGAATTCAGCATGGCATTATTGCTGGCTCTGGCCAAAAATATTCCCCGCTGCGATCGCACCGTCAAAAACGGCCGGTGGAATGAACGCGCCGCATTGCTTAGCGATAATATTGAACTGAATAATAAAGTTCATGGGATTGTCGGATTGGGAAAAATCGGAAAAAAAGTGGCGGTCCGATGCAAGGCGTTTGGGATGAAGATTCTTTACTTCAAACGCAGCCGGGATCTTGAATTCGAGAATACCGAGAAAGTTCAATATGTACCCCTTGAAACCCTTTTAAAAGAATCCGATTCGATCAGTTTTCATCTCCCTCTGACAAATGAAACATTGAATCTCATTGATAAACCCCAGTTCGAAATCATGAAGCCTACGGTTTTGCTGGTAAACCAGGCCAGAGGCAGAGTCATCAATGAAGCGGCCCTGATTCAGGCACTGAAAGCGGACAAAATCGGCGGCTATGCTACGGATGTATATGACAGCGAACCGCCGGATCCCGCCGGCGAACTGTTTCAATTCAAAAACGTGGTGAGCACGCCCCACTTGGCAGGGTCGACGCGTGAATCCCGCAAACGATCCTCTTTGATAATCTCACAAGACGTCTTGAGGGTTTTAAATGGTGAACGGCCCGTTAACCTGGTAAACACTGAAGTTGCAAGGTGAATTTAAAAAAATATTTTCTTCGGCCAAAGGTTCAAATATAATTGCTGCTGAAATTCAACTATGCAAAAAAACAAAGCTGATCACCTGTTTTGATCCCATTCCGGAAAGTCGTAAAAGATGCAGCCAAAAGTTCGGCTGCGACATGGAAGACAGTGTTGAGGCGGTTATTGCACGGGATGATGTTGATGCTGTTTTTATTTTAAGCTCCAATGTGAATCACGCCGAAACTTTTTATTTTAAATTTCTTTTTACCTTCAGTGAATACTTATGAACTTCTCAATTGGTGCTAACGTCAAATTGTTGTGTTGCTTATAATCAATCGGCCTTTGAAAAAGAATCCGGTGCGGTTTTTAACCGTATCATCAACCCGGCGATAATCGTTGCCAGAAATCCCAGCAGAAAAGCTCCCGC
>ENA-OSEO01000873-OSEO01000873.1-sediment-metagenome-genome-assembly--contig:-NODE-873-length-65707-cov-4.630002_pt1 | contig 65707 bp, 51 predicted proteins | sample MGYA00237883_ERZ534232 | MGnify/ENA metagenome assembly ERZ534232
ATGCGGCTGCCCTTGCCTTTGACACCCAAAACGAATTCCATCCCGAGCTTTGGGAACAGATCAGGCAGCGCTTTCTCAAACGCTCCCTGGCCATTTCAGACAACAACCGCAAACAGGCCATGATCCCTGCCGGCGCGGTTGTCATTCCAAACCCGGTAGGTACTGCACCTTCGTTCATCCTGCACCGTGACGGTAAAACGCTCATTTGTCTTCCAGGCGTGCCCCGAGAAATGGAATATCTGCTGCAGTCAGCCGTGATCCCCTGGCTGAAGAAAGAATATAAGCTCTCAGGGATTATTAAAGCCAGGGTCCTGCATACCAGCGGCCTGGCCGAATCCAAAGTGGACGAACTTGTCGGGGACCTTGAAAGATTGACCAATCCGACTGTCGGTCTACTAGCCCATCCCGGCATTGTGGATATACGCATTACCGCGAAATCAGACTCAGAGGAACAGGCCGACCGGATGATCCGCGAAATGGAAACCACGGTCAGACAGCGTTTGGGAGATGATATTTACGGTGTCGATGATGAAACACTTCCCCGCGTGATACAGAGTCTCGTCAATAATATTCAACAACCTGTCCATCTCTTGGTGGATGGTTTCTCCACCGATGCTTTTACCGATCTTGAACAGGGAAACCTGACCGTTGAGAGAATAGAAATCAATCATTGGCCTGAATCGATTGCCAAATTATCAGAAACTAATCATTTAACATTTACCTTCCAATACAGCACCTCACCTGAAATGGCAAGTATTAAGTTGAGTTTTTTAACAAGTAACCACCGTGAAACTTTCAATAGGGAATTTCCGGGTGAGGCAGGTATTCGGGATGAATGGGCCAAGAATTTCAGTTTAAGCTATATGCGTCATCAACTAATCTCAAGGGTTATTCCGGAGGGAAAAAATGATTGAAGCTGATTTAATCCTGAAAAATGCGATCGTCTTGACCATGGACCAGGAGTTCCACCAATATGATCCGGGTGCGGTTGCCGTTCAGGGCAACTCCATCCTTGCCGTTGGAGATGAAAAGGATATTCTGTCTACCTATTCATCCAAAGAGGTTGTTGACTGCGAAGGCAAAGTGTTAATGCCAGGTTTGATTAACGCGCACACACACGTTCCCATGAACCTGCTGCGCGGACTGGCCGATGACCTGCGCCTGGACGTCTGGCTGATGGGATACATGATGCCTGTTGAGCGCGAGTTTGTCTCTCCTGATTTTGTCAGACTCGGCACGCAGCTGGCCTGTGCTGAAATGATCCGCTCGGGCGTCACCACATTTGCCGATATGTATTACTTTGAAGAGGATATCGCCAAAGCTACCGCAGAGATCGGCATGCGCGCCCTCTGCGCTGAAACTGTCATGAAATTCCCCACCCCCGACGCTCAATTCTTTGAAAAAGGTCTTGAGATGTCACATGATTTTATCAGCCGCTGGAAAGGTCACGAATTGATCGTCCCTTCGGTAGCTCCTCACGCACCATATACCTGTCCCCCTGAGATACTCAAAGCGGCCACAGCCCTGGCGGTGGAATTTGACGTTCCGCTTCACACGCACATATCAGAGACCGCCCTTGAAGTGGAAAACATGCGCAAGGAACAGGGCATGCCGGTGGTGCCTTACGTGAAGAAACAAAACCTGTTTGACGCCAAAGTGCTGGCCGCCCACTGCGTCCACGTGGATGAAGGCGAGATGCGCACCATGCAGCACCTGGGTGTGGGTGTTGCCCATAATCCGTCTTCCAACCTCAAGCTGGCCTCCGGCGTGGCGCCCATCAACCGCATGCTCGAGATCGGTCTTAACGTGGGCATCGGCACGGACGGCGCAGCCTCAAATAACGATCTTGATATGTTCGAAGAAATCCGCCTGGCTTCCTTCCTTCAAAAAGGTGTCAGCGGCGATCCCACCACCCTGCCTGCGCGCGAATCCTTGTTAATGGGCACCCGCCTGGGTGCACAGGCCATGCACATGGGCGATATTACCGGCTCATTGGAAGTCGGCAAACGCGCCGACCTGATCCTGGTGGATCTTTCCCCCTTGCATAATCAGCCGCAGTTCAAGCACAATCCGCTGGGAATTTATGCGCAGCTTGTTTATGCTACCAAGGCCGCCGATGTCAGCGACGTGATGGTAAACGGCAAATGGCTGATGAAAAGCCGCCAACTGCTGAACATCGACGAAGAAGAGATCATCAAACACAGCCAGGAATATGCCAAAAAGATCGACAGCTTCCTCATTGAGCGCGAATCCTCCGTTCTCTCCAAACTGGTCGCCATCGGCGGCGCAGCCGAGGAAGAAAGCTTTGAGATCCAGATCAAGGTGCGTGTCAAAGATTCTGCCCCCATTTATACCGCCTTGCAAAGTCCCGAGATCGAGATCATCCGCAAACGCCATTACCGTGAATTCGACCTTTACTTCTTCTTCAAGGATGTGGAACAAGGCCTGCTGAGGTATCGTGAAGATGAGTTCCTCGGAGCTGAAAATCAGATCGAACAGGTACGTTCCAGATTGACGCTGATCGGTCAGACCATCGAAGACAGGTTCCCGCAGGAAGTGCTGCTCTCGCGCAGCCGCTATATCGCCGCCGCAACCCAGAGTCCTCGCTTCTATCGCGAATACTTCAAGCCGCATCTGGAAAAGGAAATTGAGAAGGATCGTGTCCGCTTCCTGGTGAAATTCGAGGGTTTTGAATTCTTCATCAATATTGATGAGATCAAAAAACCTGAGCTGGGTTATTTCCTTGAAGTAAAAAGCCGCACCTGGAGCCGTCAGGACGCCGAGTTAAAATCAACTCTGGTGACAAAACTGATCAAGTTCCTCGGTGGCGACCTGAATGAAACTACTTCAGATGATTATATTGAAATGGTGAAATAATTTTTTGTTGTACAAAAAAGGCAAACTACCGGTACAATAGAGATTAATCCTTTTCAAAGCCGCGATTCACGCAGTAGGCTTATCTTTTAATTTAAAGGATCGTTTTTATGGTTTTTCAGAGAAGTTCCGGCATCCTGCTCCACCCCACCAGTCTGCCAGGTCCCGATGGAATCGGTGACCTCGGACCGGAAGCATTTCATTGGATTGATTTCCTTGAAGAATGCGGCTGCAAATTATGGCAAATTTTACCCCTTGGCCCAACCGGTTATGGCGATTCCCCCTACCAGTGTTTTTCCGCGTTCGCCGGAAATCCATTTTTGGTCAGCCCCTTCCTGTTGGTTGAACAGGGATTACTGCAAAGCTCCGACCTTTCCGACAGACCGCAATTCCCTGACCGTAAAGTTGATTTCGGTGAAGTGATCAGTTGGAAGAACACCATCCTTGATCGCGCATATCAGCATTACTGTGAAGACAAACCGGCAGCCATAAAGAAAGAATATGAGCAATTTTGTAAAGCCGAGAGCGAATGGCTTGACGATTTTGCCCTTTTTATGGCCATCAAGGATGACCAAGGTCTTGTCGCCTGGGACAACTGGCAGGATGATCTGCGATTGCGCGATGAGAAGGCTTTGACCCGCTTCCAATCTTCGCACAAATCAGAGATTGCCAACCAAAAATTCAGGCAGTACCTTTTCTTCAAACAATGGGAGTCCGTGCGGGCGTATGCGCATCAAAAGAACATCCAGATCATCGGCGATATTCCCATTTTTGTCTCTTTCGATAGTGCCGATGCCTGGGCGCACCCGGAACTATTCCATCTTGATGTGCAGAGACGCCCCACTCATGTGGCTGGCGTGCCGCCCGATTATTTTTCGCCAACCGGCCAGCTATGGGGCAATCCCCTCTACCATTGGGACGTCCACAAAGAACAGGGGTATTCCTGGTGGATCAAACGCATCCGCTCGGTGCTGAAAGTGGTGGATATCATCCGCCTCGACCATTTCAGGGGCTTCGCCGGCTATTGGGAGATACCGTTTGGGTCCCCGACCGCTGAAACCGGCAAATGGCAAAAAGGCCCCGGAAAAACGATTTTCAATGCCTTTAAGAAGGAATTCCCCTCTTTACCCATCATTGCAGAAGATTTGGGTGAGATCACCCCTGACGTATTTGTCTTGCGTGACGCTTTCAACCTGCCCGGCATGAAAGTCCTCCAGTTCGCCTTTTCCACCGACGCGGAAGAGCCCTTCCTGCCTCACAACTATATACCCAACTGTGTGGTTTATACGGGAACCCATGATAATGACACCACCCTGGGATGGTATCAAAGCGCACCTGAAGTCGAAAAGGACTTCTGCCGCCGCTATTTGGCGCGTTCCGGGGACGACATCGCCTGGGACCTGATCCGCGCGGGGTGGTCCTCCACTGCCGTTTTTTCCGTGGCCCCACTGCAGGACCTGCTCAGTCTGGGCACCGAAGCGCGCATGAATTATCCCGGCAAACCAGCGGGTAACTGGAACTGGCGATTCCTGTCTGGTGAGCTTTCACCTTTCATCATCCAGCGTATGAAGGAAATGAACACGCTCTACCTCAGATAATTACGCACGTACTGTAAAATTGTTGGAATTATTAACCGTCTGATTAAAACTCAGACGGTTATTTCTTTTCTGCGTCCGTTCGAGACGGTGGCAATCGCTATGCCGGTCAGGATCAGCAGGCCGCCGACAACCTCCAAAACGGATGGCGACTCACGCAGAAAGAGATAGGCCAATATCACCGTCCCCACCGGCTCCCCCAACAAAGCAATGGAAACAAAGGCCGCCGACAGCTCTTTTAGGAAATAGTTAAAGGTCGAATGGCCGATCAGCTGCGGCACGACCGCCAGCAATACCATCCACATCCAGGTATTGGCAGAATACGCCGCGATTTGCGTTCCGGTGAGAATAATCATCACAATGAGCGATAAAGCCGCGATCCCGTATACAAGAAACGTGTAAGTCGTAAGTGATATGCCGCTGCGTACCCGCCTGCCGACCATCAAGTATCCGGCAGACAAAAAGGCTCCGGCCAGCGCCAGTATGTTTCCCCAAAATGCGCGGCCCGTGAACATTGAAGAGAAAGCGATGCAGTCAAACCCTCCTGCCTTGATGCTGCAGGCGCTGTTGAGTCCAACGATCACGCTGCCCGTCAAAGAAACCGCCAGCCCGATAAAGATGATTGGCGAAACTTTTTCTTTCAATATAACCGGGGAGAGTAAAGCCACCCATAAAGGAGCGGTTGTTACGAGAACCACTGAACTGGCAATGCTGGTGTATTCAAGCGACGTGATCCAGGTCGCAAAATGCAGCCCCAGGAACAGCCCTGCCAAGGCGATCAAAAGCATTGTCCTGGTTTTTATCGTTTGTAAATCTCTGATCGCCCTTTTCAGCGCGAATGGGGCCAGTAATAACGTCGCTCCGGTCATGCGTCCGGCGGCGATGACCAGCGACGGCGCTTCACTCTGAGCATAACGGATAAACAACGAGGCGGTTGAAACCGCCAAAATTCCCAGGAACAACCCTGCCAGCGGAGAAACTTGCGATGTATTGGTTTTCTTCATGCGATCATCCGTGTAAAGTTGGTTTATTTTATCCAGTTTCTCTACTTCACTTGACAAAGACTTTACCCTTGACTAGAATCTAATTGTAATTGAGATTTTCTGCTGGTTCGCTATCGGGATTTAGAGCTTGGTAATTTGGAGGAAATTATGGCCTTTGAACTCCCCCCTTTAAGATACGCAATAGATGCACTTGAACCATTCATTGATGCGAAGACTGTAGAAATTCACTATACCAAGCATCATGCCACCTACCTGAAGAACCTCAACGCCGCTCTCGAAAAGCACCCTGAACTTTTTGACCTGGAATTGAAGTATTTGTTGTCCAATTTGGATAAGGTCCCTGATGACATCCGCCAAACCGTAAAAAACATGGGCGGCGGAGTTTACAACCACAACGTTTACTGGACCTGCATGGCACCCGGACAAAAAGGTGAGCCTGATGGGAAGCTCGCCCAGGCTATTGAAAAGACCTGGGGCAGTTTCGAGAGTTTCAAATCCGAGTATGAAAAAGCGGCTCTCGGAAGATTCGGAAGCGGATACTGTTGGTTGAGTAAAAATATAGGTGGTGACCTGGTCATCCATTCAACCGGCAATCAGGATTCTCCCCTGGCGGAGGGTCTGGAACCATTGATCGTCATCGATGTATGGGAACATGCCTATTATCTGAAATATCAAAACCGGCGTGCCGAGTACATTTCCAATTGGTGGTCCCTGGTCAACTGGCAGGAAGCCTCAAATCGGTTTGCCTGAGTTCCACACACATTACAAACAATAATACGGAGGTAAATATGGCAAGAGTAATCACAAGTTTATGTATGCGTGAAGGCGGCTGCGCATCTGTTTGTCCGGTTGAGTGCATTACGCCCGGAAAACCCGAGGATCAATACCCTTGGTATTACATTGACGCGGAAACCTGCATCGACTGCGGCGCCTGCGAATCAGAATGCCCATTTAATGCCATTTTCCCGGAAGATGAGGTTCCTTCTGACTACGCGGCAAAAGGCGGTGAACGCCAATCCATGCCGAAAGGCACGGCCGGCTTTACTGAAGCCTACGATGGCACCGATCGTGACGGCGCACCGGTCCATCTGGTAGCCACCAAAGTCTTGAGCGCGGGTGAGACACTGGACCTTACCCCCGCCATCCAGGCTAACCTCGATTTTTACAAGAGCGGCCCCGGCTACAACGCCAAATAAACCATACTAAGCATAAATAATCCCCGGAATTTTCAAAATTTCCGGGGATTTTCATTTTTCTTAATAAATCCCCGGAATCTTTGATTTTTGATTCCGGGGATCTGCTTTATAAGTTTGCTCAATTTCATTCACACGCTTTCGATAAATGTTCCTCGTAAGTCTGAGAAAAGACGTGCGCCCCTGAACCGTCACAATTGGCGCGGAAATAATAATAGCCGCTTGTTTCCGGAAAGGCCACCGCCTGAATGGACGGCAGATCAGGGTTTGAAATGGGGCGCTCCGGCAGTCCCGGAATGAGATAGGTATTGAAAGGTGAATTCACGCCCAAATCGTTCACGTTCAATGGTGTTTTCCACCACCCCCTCCACTCATCACTGAACCCCAGCGCGTACTGCACGGTCGGATCGGTCTCCAGTTTCATGCCGGCTGCCAGACGATTGTAAAATACCGACGCCATCATAGCCCGCTCATTATCATCAAATGTCTCGCGCTGGATGATGGATGCCAAAACAACGGCCTGATAAAAACTCAACCCGTTATTTTGCATACGGCTTTGAAGTTCGGGGCTTACTGAAGCATTGAAGCGCTGTACGAAGGTTAAAGCCAGTTCTTCAGCGGTTATAGTGCGGTTGATCACGTAAGTGCCGGGGAACAGGAAACCTTCCAGGCTGGGGATGCCGGTCAGATTGGAGGGCAGGTTCAGTCCGCCCGGGTTTTGAACCACGGCCAGGAATTCCTCCGGGGTGACTTCGATGCCCGAACTGGGCAGCGCAGCGGCAATCTCTTCAGACCGCCAGCCGGGATAAATATAAAAAGAGACCTCCGCAGAATACGATGATCGTATGGCGTTGGCAATTTCAACCGCCGTCATGGAGGGAGACAAATAAAACTCACCGGCTTTGATCTCGGTGTCGTAGCCCTTGAAGACCACGTAATAACGAAAGGCCTGCCAGTTGCTCACCAGCCCGCTATTTTCAAGGTCCATGGCGATGGAGGTCACACTCGCACCGGATGGAATCGTGAAGTTTTTTGTATTTTCAAAATACGAGACCGGCGTGAGCAGGTCGTCTTCAGAGACCAGCATACGCAGACTGTAATTCCAGCGTTGGAAAGGCGTCAGGCTGTAGGATGCACCGCCATAACGGTCCTCGGCGAGAGTAAGCACACCCAGCCACAGGATCACGATCCCGATCATGACCATCAGGATGATTAGAAATGCAGAAATCAGCGGAATGGTACGGGATTTATGACGCATCGTATTTTTCATCCTCATGTATTGTGTCCAGCCAGGATTGCAGTATCAGCGCCGCGGCCACTTCATCCAGATGCCCGCTGCGTTTGTCTCTTGAGCCGCCCATCTGTCTGCGGATCGACTGCGCCCCTTTTGTGCTGCCGCTTTCGTCCCATAATACCGTTCTCAAACCTGAAAGCTCGGCAATTGTCTCGGCCACGCGCATGGCATGCCGGTTTTGCGGTCTTTCTTCTCCACTCTCATTGATCGGATTTCCGACAATAATGACAGATACATCATTTTGTTTTGCCAGTTGAACGATTTTTTCGCAATCCGTTTTCATGGATACGTGTGCGACAACAGTCAATCCTCGTGCCAGACTGCAGGTCTCATCACTGATGGCAACGCCGATGCGCTTCTCACCCGGGTCCACGGACATGATCCTGCCGCTCATTGCAGTACTCCGTTGACAAAGTGGATGCGCGTGGACAGGAAAGGCGTCCACGGCCAGCCGGTTTTAAATCGTGCCGGCTGCGTCTGATAAAAAATATCCTCAAACAAGACTTTTGCCTTCTTGATGCTTTTTCCGGAAATCAGCGCGGCGGCCTGGTTTGCATCCCATTGAGGGGTGATCAGGCGGTAAGCCTTGATCGTCCAGGAAACCTGTCCGTTTTCATCGAACTGCGCCTCTCCTGTGCGTTGGATCTCAACATTCTCACTCAAGGATCGGTATCCATCAGGGCAATTGGCATCGAGAATAAGCGTGGCAATGGATTTCAGATCGGCCTGTTTTATCATCAATGCTTTTAATTTTACGGTCATACGCAAGACCGCTTCATCCGATGGTCGGTCCACTTCATTGACCCGTTCCTCGATCAGGATTTCATCCACATGGATGCTCTCGTTGATCAGGCTTTTATCAGGTTCCAGATTCGAAGCAAGGTTTGTCAGTCCTTCTTGCTGTAATTGTTCCAGTAACAGGTTTCGCAGCACCGTATAATCCGTTTCAGCAGGCGCGGCAGCTTCCAGACTTCTTCCGCCTGAAAATGCGTTCTCATTGGTCACACTCACCAGAGCGCTGGCTTCTCCCGCCACGGACGTGATCCTGCCGGCCTCCACGTTGCCGTCAGCGCCCGGTAGAAGTGCCTCCGCGTCGGCTTCCAGTGTCTTTCCAATACCAGCCGGCAGCTTGACATCACCCGTCAACAGGAAAAAGAGACTGTCATCTTCACCGGCCAGGAGCAAGGTGCCCTTTGACATGGAAATGGCATTCTGCGTCAGGTTGGTCAGTGTGATTTTGCCGCTGGCTTTTGAAGTTTCGACCGTGGTCCTGCCGCTGCTCGGTCTTGAAAGTTCCCCGCTTACTTCTGTCGATACCACGCTGGCCGGAATTCCGCCGGATGGATTGATGCCGGTATAGTCTTCAGAAGCGGTGATCCTGATCTCGATCTCCTGCGGAGTGATTTCCGGATAATAAATGATATCCGCCTTTGGAAGGATCACCAACAGCAGTGCCAGCACGGCTGCCAGGCTGACCCCCAATACTGCCTTTCGCAGGATAGGTTGATGTATTTCGAATGAATTGATCTTTGGCAAGGCCAGTTTTTTCACCTGAATGGCTTTTGTGCCCTGCGTGAAACGTTTCTCCTGTATGGTTGCTGGGACAGGTTTCCACGCGCTCCGTTCCGCGGCGGTGATCGACGCAAACAGCGGGATTCCCTTTTCCAATGCCCATTCGCGCACCACCGGATGGTGGGTCACCAATGCGATTTCGGCTCCCAACTGCCTGGCCGTTCTTTCCAGCAGCACCAGGTCAAGTTCACTTGCCAGAATTTTTCCCCGTTTCGGCCAAACCAGCACAATACGCCGGCAGGCCTGCCAGGTCATTTTGTCCTTGATGGAAATGACATCATCGTGCGATTCGAGCTGGATCACGTGGGTTTTCATGGTATCACCTAGATTATACCTGAAGCACTTTTTATGCATGGCAATCAGACCATAGAGAAATACCGCCAAATGGGTATTCAATTTGCGAAGGGACTGTTGAAAAGGCTATAATTATTCGCGAAGAAGAGAGGAAAAAATGAAAAAAGTATTCCTTGTTTTTTTGTTGAGTATTCTGATCCTGTCCGCCTGTAACCTGCCAACCGGCAAACCCGCGGCTGACGTTGACGCAGTTGCCACGCGCGTTGCCGCGACGATGGCTGCTTCCGGTCTCACAGAGACTGAAATCCAGCCGACCAATGCCCTCCCCACCGTCGCTTTGGAGACTGCCACCCTTACCGCGACTGCCACAGAGACCGTCACCCCAACTCCGACCACATCGCCTGAAGACCCCCGCCTGACTCTGGGAGACTCTGATTTCTGGTTCAGCGCTGCCACCAGCAGCGACCCTTTTGGCGTCATCAAGAATCCTTACGACGATGACGCAGTGACCATCACCAACCAGGTGGGCGGTTTGAATTTCACCAGCAAAACCCTAAACCTTGGAAAGCGCTGGCGTATGACCTCGTTTTCTCCGACGAATTTTTACGTGGAAGGTACTTTCAAGACTGTCACCTGCGCGGGTAAAGATAATTACGGCCTTGTCCTGCGCAAACCTACATACGAATCCAATGTCGGGTATTACGTCGGCTTGTCCTGCGACGGCAGTTTTATTGTTGACCGGCTTGATACCTACGGAAACGCATCCAACCTTGTCGGTTGGACAGAAGATTTTCACATCAAAACCGGAGAGAACCAGGAAAACCGTTTGGGAGTCAAAGTGATTAATGATTCCTTCAAGATCTACATCAACGGCAGCCTGGTCAAGGAATTCTCTGACGATGTCATTGCCGACAAAGGTTACATTGGCGCGTACGTTTCCGCGCGCGAAAAAGCCAATTTTTCTGTGAATTTGCAGGAACTGCTGGTTTGGTTCCAATAAGAGTACCCGGAGAAGATCATGTTCCCATCCTCAGAAGCAAGCAAAGAAAACGCCATTAACAACGCCAAACGCTGGGTCGCTGAAAAGCCGGTCTATATTGACACGGAAACTACGGGGCTTGAATCCTCGGATGAGATTGTTGAGTTTTCTATTGTTGACCATAACGGCAGTGAATTGTTCACATCGCTGGTCAAACCCTCGCGCCCCATCCCCGCCGCAGCCTCCCGTATCCACGGCATCACCAATGAAATGGTAGCCTCCAGCCAAAGCTGGCCAATCCTATGGCCCACCATCCGCAACTTCCTCTACGGACGCACGATCGCGGCCTACAACGCTCCCTTTGACCTGCGCATGATGCAACAGTCCCACGGGCGCTATCGCGTTCCCTGGCGTGAAAATCTCAATATGATTGACATTCTGCCGTTGTTTTCCGATTATCGCGGCATCTGGAACCCCGCCAGGAAGTCCATGCGTTATTTCAAACTGGAGGAAGCCGGCAGTTTCTTTGAAATTTCCCTTCCTAACGCGCACCGCTCCACTGCGGATTCGCTGCTGACCCGCGCAGTGCTGCACAGCATTGCCGGATTGCCATATTGATATAAAGGGTCTTGATTGAAGGACATCACGTTAACGCCAGACCAACAAAATATTGTTCAATTGCCAGCATTCGGCAAGGTCTTTTTGCACGGCGAAGCCGGCAGCGGAAAGACTACCGCGGCTGTTGAACGTATGCTGTCGCTGATCGACAGCGGCGTGCCGGCGGAATCCATCCTGATCCTGGTGCCGCAGCGCAGCCTGGCCGAACCCTTTCGCGAAGTCATTGAAGACCCGGAATTCATGCCCGGCGGTGAGCCCACCATCCTGACCATCGGCGGTCTTGCCCGGCGCATGATCTCCCTATTCTGGCCGCTAGCAGCCGATGAAACAGGCTTTGCATCTCCCTCGCAGCCGCCCCGCTTTTTGACACTCGAAACCGCCCAATACTATCTTGCCGGTCTGGTCGAACCTCTGCTTCAGAAAGGCTATTTTGAAAGCGTCATCATCGATCCCAACCGGCTTTACAGCCAGATCATCGACAATCTGAACAAGTCTGCCGTGGTGGGTTTCCCGCCTGACGAGATCGCCTCACGTCTCGTACGAGCCTGGTCCGGTAAACCTTCGCAATCCATCATCTACGAACAGGCGCAGGAATGCGCGTTGCTCTTCAGGGAATTATGCCTGCAGCAGAACCTGCTCGATTTTTCTTTACAGTTGTCTCTTTTCAGTAACGTCCTGTTTGACAATGAGGTATGCAGGAATTATCTGAAATCCACGTACCGGCATTTGATCTACGACAACGCCGAAGAGGACTATCCGATAGCCCACGATATCGTGCTTTCCTGGCTGCCCGATTTTGACTCGGCATTGATCATCACGGATGAAGGCGGCGGATTCCGTTCCTTTATGGGCGCGGACCCCGTCTCGGCGGATCGATTACGGCACGAGTGTGACCAGACCATTACGCTGCAGAATTCAATGGTTAAATCCGCGCCGCTGCAACTTCTTGAAGACGCCATTTCTGACAGTCTCGGTAATCAGCGGCTTCAAAATGTCCTGTCACCTGATATACAGGCTTCTTTTTCCATCCAGTCCTTTCGTTTTTACCCCCAGGGTATGGACTGGATCGTAGAGCAGATCAAAACGCTTATCGAAGAGGAAGGCGTCCCTGCCGAGGATATTGTCATCCTCACACCTTTCCTGAGTGACGCGCTTCGTTATTCGATCAATACGCGTTTTGAAGAATCAGGCCTGATACTGAGCACTTTCCGCCCCTCACGCGGACTGCGGGACGAACCCGCAGTCAAGGCCGCGCTCGCCCTGGTTAAACTGGCATATCCCGCCATGGGGATCAAACCTTCACGAGATGAAATTCGCAACGCCATTCTGCTCACGCTGGAAGGCTGCGACTACATCCGCGCGGACCTGATCTCGCAAATCCTCTATGCATCCTCAACCGGATCTCTGCGCTCGTTTGACCCGATCAAAAAAGAGATGCAGCAGCGCCTGACCTATCTGGTGGGAGAACGCTTCGAAAAACTACGCGAATGGCTGGAAGCGAATACCGTCAAAGATGCGCTCGAACTCGATATTTTTATCAGCAAACTCTTCGGCGAAATCCTGTCGCAGCCCGGCTTCAAGTTCCACGACAACCTGGATGCCGCCGCGGCGGTCAGCCGGCTGGTGGAATCCGCGCGCAAGTTCAGACAGGTCATGCAAGAAGACACACAACTTAACCAGGATGACCTCAACCTTGAATACATCCATTTGGTGGAAAGCGGTATTCTTTCGGCTCAATATATGAGTGACTGGTCCGCCCGCTCTCGACGCGGATCGGTGCTGGTATCACCCGCTTTTTCCTATCTGATGAGCAACCACCCCGTACGATACCAATTCTGGCTGGACGTCGGCTCACAGGGCTGGTGGACGCGTCTTGACCAGCCTCTCACTCATCCCTACGTGCTGAACCGCAACTGGAACACCGACGCCATCTGGACCGACGCGCAGGAAAACGCTTCAAGCCAGCAGTCCCTGATCAGGATCACCTCCGGGTTGATCCGCCGCTGCCGCGAACACATCTTCATGTGCTCGCTGGGCGTCAATGAACAGGGCAACGAGGAGCGCGGCGCGTTGATCATGACCATGCAGGCCATTTTGCGCAACCTGAATGCGGGATCGCGAGGCGCCCATGTTTAGACCGCGCCCCATGCAGGCTGAGATCCTGAAATACAGGTCGGGGATGATGGGCGTGGCGGCGGTGCCCGGCAGCGGCAAGACGGCCACCCTTTCGGCGCTCGCGGCGCAGCTGATCACCGACGGTGCCATCAATGACGATCAGGAAGTCCTCATCGTCACCCTGGTCAATTCGGCCGTGGATAATTTTTCCACGCGTATCGCCGGTTTTATGAAGGAAGCCGGTCTTCTTGAAAATATGGGCTACCGCGTACGCACCCTTCACGGGCTGGCGCATGATATTGTGCGAGAACGCCCAGACCTGGTAAACCTTTCGGAGCGTTTCACCATCCTGGACGAGAACGAAACGTCGCGCATGATCGAAGCCCACACAGCCGTTTACCTGCGCGAGCATCCCGAACTGGCCGAGATTCTGGTGGATCCTTCCATCGAATTGCATAACGAACCCCGGACGCAAAAATCCTGGAATGAGATGATGACCACCATCAATGCCGACTTCATCAGCCAGGCCAAAGACCTGCAGATGGAACCTGCCTTGATCCGCGAGAAGATCAGGCAGTACAACGTCTCCGATGCGCTGCTGGACATGGCTGTGGAGATTTACCAGGAATATCAACACGGACTTAACTACCGCGGCGCGGTTGATTTTTCAGACCTGATCAGGCTGGCTTATCAGGCCCTCCTCTCCGATCCCGAGTTCCTTGAACGCCTGCGCTACCGCTGGCCCTACGTCCTCGAGGATGAGGCGCAGGATTCCTCGCAGGTGCAAGAAAAGATCCTCCGCCTTCTGGTCGGCCCTGACGGTAATTGGGTACGCGTGGGAGATACCAACCAGGCCATCTATGAGACCTTCACCACCGCCAGTCCGGTCTTCCTGCGTAACTTCCTGCGTGAAAAGAACGTGGCGGCCAAAGACCTGGCCAATTCGGGCCGTTCCAACAAGAGCATCATCGGTCTGGCAAATTCCCTGAACAAATGGACGCAGAAAGCCCATCCGGTTGAAGAACTGCGCAGTTCACTTACTTACCCGTTGATCGTGCCTGCCCCGCCCGGGGATCCCCAACCCAACCCGCCCGATCACGATCAGTCCATTTACATTCTGAAATCGGCGGTGAATTCCGACCAGGAAGTCAGGATGGTCGCGGATTCCATCAAAAATTGGCTGCCTGAGCATCAGGACAAGACCGTGGCGGTGCTCTGCCCCATCGCCTTCCATGCCGAGAAGGTAGTGGAAGCCCTGCAAAATTCCGATGTCGAGATCGTGGAAATGCTGAAGAGCACCCAGTCCACGCGGCGAGTGACGCGTCTGTTTGAAAAGATACTTTTGAGCCTGTCCGATCCTTCCTCCGTGAGCAAGCTGGCAGCCGTATTTCAGCTTATCCTTCAGGATGATCCAGACCTCGCGGAACATAAAAAAGAAGTATCCACATTGTTGAACCAGTTGAAAAAGGTTCGACAACTGGAAGACCTGCTTTATCCGTCCGATCCGTCAGGCTGGCGTGAATTGCTCGAATTACCTGAAACCCTGCCCCTGCTTGAAGAAAGACTGGCTGCCTTCCTGGACGATATGGTACGCTGGCAAAACGCCACTCCCCTGCCAATCGACCAGTTGTTGCTGACCATCGGACGCGACCTTTTCACCTCACCGCAGGACCTCGCGCTGACCCACAAGCTGGCCCTTATGCTCGAATTGAGCGCACGCAACCATCCAGAATACCAGCTGCCGCAGTTCGCCCTTGACCTGGCTGAGATTGCCTCCAACGAGCGCAAGTTCTCCGGCTTCAGTGAGGACGATACCGGTTTCAATCCGGAAGCACACAAAGGCAAGGTGCTTGTCACCACTTTTCATAAAGCCAAGGGGATGGAATGGGACCGCGTCTACCTGCTCTCGGTCAACAACTACGATTTTCCCTCTGCGCAGGAGTTCGATCAGTACAAGGGCGAGAAATGGTTTGTAGCCGGTCATCTTAACCTGGAATCTGAACTGCTCGCCAAACTGAGAGCCCTCGCCGCGGACGACATCCCCGGTATGTTCATGGAAAAAGGCTTCGCCACACAACAGGCACGCCTTGAATACTCGTCCGAGCGGCTGCGCCTGCTTTACGTGGGCATTACCCGCGCGCGCGAGTCATTGATCATCACCTGGAACACAGGCCGACGCAAAGAAGCGCGCATGGCACTGCCCCTCGAAGCCTTGCAAGCCATATTGGAGGCATCAGATGCTAGCTGAAAACTTCACTTTCACCCAACAAACTTTGCAGGACTACGTCGATTGCCCTTACCGTTTCTATCTGCGTGAAATAAAGCGCCTGGAATGGCCGGCCCTCGAGAGTGAACCCGTCCGTGAACAGGAAGCGCTCATGCTTCTGGGCACTCGTTTCCACCTGCTTTGCCAACAATATCTGTCCGGTGTTCCCGTCAACCTGCTCAACGGACAGGTCACCGACCTCCGGTTGGCCGAGTGGTGGAAAAATTTTCTTGAACTCAAGATCAAACCGTCTTCTTCAGATCAGGCTGTTGAAAGGCTTTACTCAATTCCCATGGGTGGGTTTCGTCTGTCCGCCAAATTCGACCTGGTGGTCCGTTCAGGCAGCGGAGAGGTCGTCATCTATGACTGGAAGACCTCGCAGCATCAGCCCAAGCGTCAGACCATTCTTTCTCGCATGCAGAGCAAGGTTTATCCCCTCATGGTCACGCTGGCAAAGGTTTTTCAACCTGCCGTACCTGAAGTCGTGCGTATGATCTACTGGTATCCGGCCTTCCCGCAGACCCCCATTGAATTTCAATATTCCTCGTCCCTGCTTGAATCAGACCGCAGTGATATTGAAGCATTGATCAAGCGGATAGACAACACCCCGGATAACGATTTCAAAAAGACTGACAACGAGAAAAAATGTAAATACTGCCGCTATCGTTCTTTTTGTGACCGCGGAAGCGCCGCCGGTATTATTGATGCCGAATTCGATCCTGATGAATTTTCAAATGCCTTTGACCTTGATTTTGACGCTCTTTAGACCATGAAGATCTTCGTCCCCGTCGTCACCCCAAAGTGGCAAGATCCTCCTATTGACGCTCTTCCTGAAGAATTAGAGTCGCTTCAACTGCCCGAGTTGATCCTGCGCCTGCTGCAGCGTCAGGGGATGCAGACCGCTTCGCAGGCCCGCGCTTTCATGGATCTGCGGCATTACGTGCCTGCCTCGCCTTACGACCTTACAGACATGCAGACCGGCATCGAACGCACGCTGAAAGCGATCAAAGATGGAGAACTGATCGGTGTGTGGGGGGATTTTGACGTGGACGGCCAGACCTCCACCGCCCTGCTCGTTTCAGCTTTGCGCAAAGCCGGCGCCCGCGTGATCTATCACATCCCGGTGCGCGGACCGGAAAGCCACGGCATCAAGCTGGAAGTGTTACAGCGCTTCGTCAAACCGGGCGTCTCCTTGCTCATCACCTGCGATACCGGTATTTCCGAGGTGGAAAGCGTTGCCTGGGCGCAAAGCCACGGCGTGGACGTGATCATCACCGATCACCATACCCTGCCGGAAGAACTGCCCAAGGCTTTGGCCGTGATCAATTCCCAGCGCGTCCCGCCAACTCATCCCCTGCGTCCGCTGCCCGGCGTCGGCGTGGCCTGCAAGTTCGCCGAAGCCCTGTTGGAACAAATTGGTCAAACAGAATTCGCCATATCTCTGCACGACCTGGCCGCGCTGGGGATCGTAGCCGACGTAGCCGATCTAAGGGCGGATGCACGCTACCTCGCCCAATCGGGCATCGACCTGATCCGCAGGTCCGCGCGTCCAAGCCTGCAGGCCTTGCTTCAGGCCGCCGAATTGGAGGCAGCCCAATTCTCCGAAGAGTCCATTTCATTCGCTTTGGCACCGCGCATGAACGCAGTCGGACGCCTGAATGACGCCAACCCGATGGTGGATTTTCTGCTCTCGCATGACCCGTCAGAGATTGCCGTGACCGTCAACCGCCTTGAAGGCCTCAACGGCCGCCGAAAATTGTATTGCGACCAGATCTTTCAGGGCGCGCTGGACCAGATCAAACGTGAGCCGGGACTGCTCGACCACCCGGTATTGATGCTGCACCATCCCGAGTGGCGCGCCGGTGTGGTTGGGATTGTCGCCAGCCGTCTGGTCGATCTTTTTCACCGTCCGGTCATTTTGTTTGTTTCCCCTCCCGACGAATTAATGCGCGGGTCTGCCCGTTCCATCGAGGGCGTCAACATCACTGCCGCCATCCGCAATCAGGCTGATCTGCTGACCTCGTTTGGCGGACATCCCATGGCGGCCGGACTTGCCTTGCCGCAGGAGAATTTCACCCGCTTCCAGCGCGGGCTGGACAAGATTGTAGAAACCGGGATCGCCGAACATCCGATCGAACGAATTCTTCAGATCGATGCCTGGCAGCAGCCAGATTCCATTGACCTGAACCTGTTGGAACAACTGGAAACCCTGGCTCCGTTTGGAGCCGGCAACCCTCCGCCCGTCTTTGCCGGCCGCAACCTGCGCATGGTCAGCGCGACCCCGGTTGGCAAACTCAAAGAACATCTGCAAGTGATCGTTGAGAATGAACAGGGCGTAAACAGCAAGTTCATCTGGTGGCAGGGCGCCGGCATGCCCAGACCTGAGGGGTCATTTGACCTGGCCTTCAATGCGCATACCTCGAATTACAAAGGCCAGCCGCAGGTCAGCCTGGAATGGCTTGATTTCCGCACCGTGGAACAGGACAGTCTTTCCCTATCCACCATCAAAAGCACGAAAATGGAACACGTTGAGTACCGGGGTAGCAAAGACCGTCTCCTGTTGCTGCGCGAACTGATCAGCAAAGTTGAACCTGAGGTCTACCGTGAAGGGGTCGATATCCCCTCCACACCGGGCAAGCTGCGCTTTGAACTCGAAAACAATGCGGCGCTGGTAATTTGGAGCATTCCCCCTTCGCAAAAAGTTTTGGCAGAAATTATTGAAAATGTTAAACCCCAAAAGGTTTATTGGTTTGGAGACACACTTCCCGAGGATGAGCTTGAGAACATCTTGAAAAACGTGGCGCAGCAGATCAAACAAGGCTTTGCCGATAACCAGACCCTTTTTGATCCAAAAAGGATGGCCGCAGCTTTGGGTACCACCGATGCGATCGTTCGCCTGGCCTTCAAATGGCTGGCCGCTCGTGGAAATATCAGCATCAATTATCTCTACCAGGAAACGGCAGCCGTTGAATCCGGCGGCGTTCTGGACGCCCAAATGGAAAAAGATCTGCAGTCGCGTCTGAAAAAAGAATTTGCCGAAACACAGGCCTTCAGACGCTATTACCAACGTTCCACTCCTGAATCCCTCATTGCCCAGAATTGACGAAAAACTCTTGGTATAATTCCGACACTATGAGTCAACATTACTCGCGCCGCGATTTCCTCAAATTAGCCGGGCTGACACTTTCGAGCCTGGCTTTTAAACCCGCCTTCGATTTTGCCGAACTGGAAGACAGCGGACCGTTGATCCGCATTGCCATCGACTCTTCAAAAACGTTGAGCGTCTACAGCCGTCCGGATGAGGAGAGCGAGATCAAGTTCCAGCGTTATCGCGACGAGATCCTGCCGGTCTACTACGAAGTCATATCGGATAAGAAACCGGAATACAACAAACTCTGGTACAGGGTTTGGGGCGGTTACATCCACTGTGCCCAGGTTCAGCCGGTGAAGGTACAGCTTAACCAGGTCCCCGGCCACCTCCCAGAAGGACTGACGGCTATTGAAGTGACAGTGCCCCTCACCCAGAGTTACTTCCAGCGCAAACCCGGTGAATGGACGGAGAGCTACCGTCTATACTACGACACCGTACATTGGGCGGTCGGCATTGAAGAGGGGCCTGACGGCGAGGGCTGGTACCGCATCCGCGACGAGATGCTTGACTATGCCACCAACATGGACTACTACATCCCTGCCAAGCATGCCCGCAGGCTGACACCTTCTGAAATGTCCCCCATTTCCGTGGATGTGCCGCCTGAAAAGAAATATATCGAAGTCTCGCTCGATAAACAGGAATTGACCGCCTACGAAGATGGCAAGGTCGTCCTTCAAACCAAGATCTCTTCCGGGCTTGATTACACGCCGCCCGGCGAATCAACCTGGAAAACTCCCACCGGCACGTTCAACATCCAGTCCAAGATGCTTTCCAAACACATGGGATACGAAAAACCCTATGCCAATTATCAGGAAGGCGCTTACGTGCTGCCCGGGGTCTCGTGGACCTCATTCTTCGAGATGGAAAACGGTGTGGCCTTCCACGGCACGCACTGGCATCAGGATTTCGGCGTTCCCAAGAGTCACGGCTGTATCAATATGAAAACGGATGAAGCACGCTGGATCTACCGCTGGACCACCCCTGAAGCCGGCACCGATCAACTGGAAACCACGGGCTTCGGCACGCTCGTCCACGTGTTCTAGTTATTTCCCTTTTAATTCTGCAGGCTCTCTGTTTCCAACGAACTGCGCAAAGACCTGGTTGCCCAGTAATATTCCCCTTTGAGTCAGGCGCAGTCGGTCGTCATCATGCGGATGACGTTCGATCAATTTATTCTTTTCAAGATATTCGATCTGTTTTGAGAAAAAGCTTTTCATTGTATAGCCGAATTTTTCCTTGAAGTCAGCCTCCGAAATCCCTTCAGAAGTCAGTCTGAATCCGACCATCAGGAATTCCTGCATCCTGTCCCACAAGGAAAGCCGTGAGGCTTGAATACAGCCTGGTCCGGCAGGGAAGTCTGTTGAATTTCCGCGATTTACGCTGTTGATGAACTCTTCGATTCCCGATGCGTTTTCCGTACGCGTCTCATTGAAAAAACCGTGCGCGCCTGCGCCAAACCCGAGATAAGACAGCCCGCGCCAGTATTGCAGGTTATGTCTACAGCGATTATCGACCTTGCTTTTTAGTGCCCAGTTTGAAATCTCATATTGTTCGTATCCGACTTTCTCCAACACCTGCATGGCCGTTTCATACATCCCGGCGGCCAGGTCGTTATCCGGTTCGTCAAGCAACCCGTGTGAGATCCATCTCTCCAACGGAGTCCCGTCTTCCACGATGAGTGAATAGAGCGAGAAATGGTCGATCTTTTCCATCAAGGCCAGTTCAAGAGTTCGCTGCCAGCTTTCCAGCGTCTGACCGGGGATGCCGAAGATCAGGTCGAGGTTGATGTGCTCAAACCCGACTTTCTTGCTCCACGCCATCGCCTGGATGACGTCTTCGTGCCGGTGCTGCCGGTTTAGAATCCGCAAGTCGTCCACATTAGCGGATTGCATTCCAAAGCTGATACGGTTGAATCCGCATGCTTTCAACGCCGTTAGTGACTCCTTACTGACTGTGCCAGGGTTGGCTTCCAGCGTGATTTCCGCATCAGGAGCAAGGTCAAAAAATGCTTTGACAGTTTTCAGGATCAATCTGAACTGTTCCACGGACAGCAAAGACGGTGTTCCGCCGCCAAAGAAGACTGTTCCGACAGAAATCCGTTCCTGTGAGCTTTGAGAGACAATTTCCAATTCTTTGCAGATTGCCTGAACGTATTGCGGGATAAAGGTTTTCATGCCCGCAAATGTGTTAAAATCACAATAACCGCATCTGCGGTTGCAAAACGGGATATGAAAATACAGGCTCGTTGCTGCCATAGAAAGCTAGAATAACACACACCCTTAATCCTTGCAAAGGAAGAGCGGTCACTTGTGATGTTATAATTCTCACTTCTGACCACATTGAAAGACAGAAAAAACATGAGTCCTGAATCTACTACTTCACAAAATAAAGTATGTCCGACCTGCGGCACACGGCTAAGTGAAAACGCCACCCGCTGTCTGGTCTGTGGACGCAATCTGGCAACTCCGGCCAAAGCGGCCGCCCCCAGCCCCGTGCAGGGCCCAAAACTGCCGGAATTAAAATTAAGCCTTCCCGCGGCGCTTGGACTGATCGTCCTGGTGCTCGGCCTGGGAGCCGCCCTGGTCTACGTGATCCTGAGATCCACCAATCAGATCACAGAACCGACCGTCACACCCACGATCACGTTAACCCCCACTGCCACCAATACCCCGCTACCCACCCAGGAACCCACAGCCGCACCGACCCCCACCAATCTGCCTCCGGTCAGCTACACCGTGCAGAGCGAGGATTCCTGCAGTTACATTGCAGCCATGTACCACGTTTCAGTTAACAGCATCATTGATCTGAACAACCTCGATAGCGATTGTACCCTGAGTCAAGGCCAGACCCTGCTCGTTCCCATGCCGACAGCCACTGCCTCTCCGCTGCCAACCGCCACACTCAGTTCTGCGGAAGCCACCGCTCAGGCCTGCGGTACCGTTCCTTACGTTGTACAGGAAAACGACACCCTGATGGGAATTTCATTGAACTACAACATCAGTATGGAATCCATTAAAAACTTCAATGGATTGTCCTCTGACAACATCATGCAGGGTATGCAGTTGTCTCTTCCATTATGCGAGAGAAAACCGACGGCCGGGCCTACTCCCACCGCCACACTCCCCCCGCCTTATGCACAGGTCAGCCTGCTGCTGCCTGCCGATGGCACAGTTTACACCAGCCTGAACGACACCATCGCGCTGCAGTGGTCATCGGTTGGCGCGCTGCGCGAGAACGAAGCCTACGCGGTCACCGTGGAAGATGTCAGTTCCGGCGGCGAAAGCATCCTCATCCAATACGTTACCGAGACAAAATTCATTGTTCCGGCCAGTATGCGTCCGTTGGACAATGCCAATCACATTTTCAGATGGACTGTTGTAGCCGTTCGCCAGGACGGTTCCACAAGCGACGGTGAACCGATCTACGTTCAGTACGGTACTGTCAGCGCCGGCCGCGTGTTCGGATGGACCGGCAGCGGCACCGGCACGACATCCGTTACACCCACCCCGTAATAAAGTTCGACTCTCGAGAAACTCGGGAGTCGTTTTTTTTAATCTGCCAGGTATCTTCCTGCTTCTATGGCTGCCGCTGCCCCCATCCCCGCGGATATTACAACTTGTTTGAATTCAGAATCCGCCGCTTCTCCGGCCGCGTAAACACCCTCAACGCTGGTGCGCATTTTTTGATCAACCTTGATAAATCCACGCTCATCCATTTCGAGCTGACCTTTGTAAAAATCGTTATTAGGTGAGTGGCCGATAAAGATGAATACGCCGTCTACTGCCAGCGTGGATTGTTCTCCTGTTTTCACGTTTTCGATCAACAGGTTTTCAACTTTACCTTCTCCCCTGATCTCTTTGACAACCGAATCCAGTTGAAGCTTGATCTTCGCGTTATCATGCATCCGTTTTTGCAGCAGCGCGCCCGCCCTGAAGGCATCGCGCCGGTGAATGATGACGATCTCGCTCGCATATCGGGTCAGGAACAAAGCCTCTTCAAGCGCGCTGTCTCCACCGCCTACTACGGCAACTTTCTTGTCCTTGAAGAACCATCCGTCGCAGGTGGCACAGTATGAAACACCCTTTCCAAGCAATTGATCTTCTCCCGGCACGTTCAACTTGACCGGGCTTGCTCCGGTGGCAATGATCACCGATTCCGCCTGGATCTCTTTGTCATAGGTCTTTATTTTTAAAGGTTTTGCGCTGAAATCAACCCCGGTGATCGAGTCGAACTCGATACGCGCCCCGAAGTGTTCCGCCTGCTGCTGGAATAATTCTCCAAGTTCGGCGCCCCCCACTCCTTTTGGGAAACCGGGATAGTTTTCGATCATATTCGTTAATGAAGCCTGACCGCCGGGCTGTAAACCGGTCAATACCAATGGATTCAATTCAGCGCGTGCAGCATATAATGCTGCTGAAAGACCGGCAGGACCGGCCCCAAGAATTACAACTTTTTCAACCTTGTCCATCATTTACTCCCATGCTTGTCAATATTGTTGGTGAGCCATGCCTCAAACGATTATGTGAGGTTTTTTTTCACCTATAATATGATGCTTCAAGATAGATAAAGATACACTTCCTTTGGAATTCAACCTAAAAAATCATTGAGTTCCGCTGAAAAAAACTCAGTCCTGCGTGAGGATCACCCTGGCAGGGGCGCCGTCTGCGCCATGGAGTTTCATGGGCAGACAATATAGGTTGTAGAAACCTGCACCTACCTTGCGTAAATCCAGACCTTCAATGATTACCATACCGGATTCCAAAAGTGCATCGTGCGTGGGTTTGCTTTGTTTGTACGGTGCGATGGAAAGATAATCGATGCCGACCAATTTAATGCCCATTTTTACCAGTTCTACCGCGCCGCTCGCATCAATCCCGATAAATCCAGTCTGAAACACTTCGTCCGTTAAATCCCAATACAGAGAATTGCGTGTTTTAAAAAGGAGCCGTAGGGTTTCTTTCTCAACCTTCAGGCTGTCGATCACTTCCTTGTTGATCACTTGAACCGATTCGGGCACTTCAACCACCTGGACAGGTCCAACCAGGACGTCTAGCGGCAGTGCATCTACTTTGGAACCGTTTGCCAAAAAATGGAAGGGCGCATCAACGTGCGTTCCTGTATGTGCGCCAAGACTCATAAATGATACGTTCGCGTGTGCGCCTTCTTCGATCTTCGTACGCCTTTTCAGCACAACCTGATCGTCTCCCGGCCAGACCGGCATCCCTTCGTGGATGGGTAACGTTGCGTCAAATATTTTCATTCCTACCTCATTTTGCTGTCGGCAAATAATTCCGTCAGGAATTGCTGTCGTTTGCTCTCGCTCATCGGCACCGGCCTGGACCAATCTGTCAGGGTGGCCGTTAATAATTCTGTCCCGATGTACTCTCCATTGTACAGGATGTGACGGTCAACAAATTCGCGGATATTTTCCGGTTCCATCTGGTCGAACAATAAATTGCCGAGACCATAATGGATAAGCGAATTCCCTTCAAATTCAAACCCCATCGGAACGTGCGATTGCGATCCCTGTACGATATCCGCGCCGGCGGCCGCAGCTTCTCTGAAAGTAACGCGATAATATTCATCATACATCGTCCGGGAAATTTCTTCAAACTGATACGTGGCGATTACGACGTATCCCTGAGATTTTAATTCACTTATCTTTTGATAAAACCACGGGTAATCGCAGTTTGCCGATCCCGCTCTGGTTTCAGTCGCCCAATCCGTCGCCGGGCCTGCCGGATTGCAGCCGATAAAAGCGATCTTGTTCCCGTTGACTTCGGTCAGGGCTGGTTGTTTGGCCGATTCTGCATCATACCCGCCGCCAAAACTCAACCAGTTTCTCTCCGCGTACATTGCCAGAGTCTGCCTGAAGTAATCCACACCGTAATCAACCAGATGGTTTCCCGTGGATTCCACGACATTAACGCCCAGGTTTTCAAGCACCGCTATATGTTCCGGTTTTGAGCAGAACTGCATGGTATAGGCATCTGTATATTCACATTCTTCATTGAACGAGACTTCGTTGCTTACATGCCGCAGGTCGGCTGTCAGGAACCACTCTTTGATCTTGTCAACGGGGTATTCCACCCCGTTCAACTCGATCTTTCTCAGCGTAACACGTGCCAGCGCTGTCGTTCCGCTCATCACCACGACCGCCATCTTGGATTCATCGCGGTTCGTGGCAGGGATGGACGCAACCAATTGTTCAATTTCAGAGCTTAATTCTTCGGCAACACCCGGCTTTCCACTCAGGGTATAGTCTACTTTCAGACCATAGCCTTCAACGTTCATTGGCCTGTCGAGCGGACTGATGCCATCCACTTTCAGGATCTTATACTTCGGCTGTATGTCCTCAAAGGGGATCAAGGCCAGTGCATTGACTGTATTCCATACATCTTCAAGCAGAGCGTCTTCGGATACCGTTTTTACATTTCCGATCGAGGGACTCCCCCACAATTCTTCAAAGGTATTAAGTGTTTCAGTTGTCATATACAACTGGTTGAACTCTCCGCTGGCAGAAGACTCTCCCTGCCAAATGGAGATGACGTCAAGAAGACTGACTTCGTCGGTAACCGTTGGAAATGGCACGCCAACGGCATAAATTCTCTGAAAATTAGCAATAATTTCATCTTTTTGAAGCGTTTGTGAAGCGCTCAAGACCAGGTCGGCACTTTCAGCACTACCTGCGTTTCTGAAAGCTCCGATATTGCTTACCCACGTTTGTGGAACAGCTTGAGACCAAAACAGTCTGTCCGGATCGAAAATGGGCTGAAACGGGGTCGGTGTGATCGTGGCATCATCTGAAGCACTCACAGCCGTATTTGTCAGGATTCTTGTCTCTGAAGGTTGTTTTGTGGCAGGATCAGAACCGGATTCGGTTTCCTTGAATAAGGAACATGAACAAAGAAGAAACATTGAAATGATAAAAAGTGATGTTTTTCTTAATGAGGTCATGGATGTTATAAGTAAATTCCTTTATAAATCGAATAGCCAAATTATACGCTACAGCGCGTTCATTCACCAATTCTCGATAATTTGATAGTTCCTGATAGGCTTCGTAGTTATAATGCAGTAATAATAAACGACGAAGGAAAACTCATGCTTGAAGTTGCAGTGATTGGAATTGGTCAAACACAAGTAAACGAAAACTGGGATAAATCTTTGCGCGAACTGGCCGGAGATGCCGCCCTGGCCGCCCTGTTGGATTCAGGATTGCAAAGGGTGGATGCCGTCTACGTGGGCAACATGATGTCTGGTTCAGCCAACCACCAACAGCATCTGGGCGCGTATATTGCGGACTGGATCGGCATGCGGGGCGCCGAGGCGTTCCGACTTGAAGCGGCCTGTAGTTCCGGCGCGGCCAGTTTCCGTACGGCCCTGATGGCCGTTGCTTCCGGACAGGTGCAATCCGCTTTGGCCGTCGGCGTGGAGAAAATGACAGACTCACCCGGTGACGAGATCACCGTTCAATTAGCCACGGCGGCTGATGCGGATTGGGAAGCCGGACAGGGGCTTTCGTTTGTGGCATTAAATGCCTTGATCATGCAGCGCTACATGCACGAATTCGGCTGGGGCAAGGATGCTTTCGCGCCCTTTGCTGTGAATGCCCACGCCAACGCGGTGCACAATCCTTTTGCGCGCTTCCATGAACCGACCAGCATCGAAAGATATATGAAGGCAGCCATGATCGCTGACCCAATCAACCTGATGGACGCTTCCGCAATCGGCGACGGTTCAGCAGCTGCAGTGCTTGTGCCGCTTGAGTTGGTAAAATCGGCCGGCAGAAAAATCGTGAAGGTTGCTGCATCCGCGGCAGCCACCGATACAATCGCTATCGATCACCGCAAAGATCCGCTTTGGCTTAAAGCTGCCCATGAATCCGGCAAAAAAGCATACGCCCAGGCCGGCATTAGGCCTTCTGATATAGATTTCTTTGAGTTGCACGACGCCTTTTCCATTATGGCAACACTTTCACTTGAAGCCAACGGCTTCGCGGAAAAAGGACAAGGTCCCCGCCTCGCCCTGGATGGCGAGATCGTCCCCACCGGGAAGATTCCCATTGCGACCAGAGGCGGATTGAAGGCGCGCGGACATCCCGTTGGCGCGACCGGCATGTATCAGATCGTTGAAACCGTACAGCAGTTAAGGGGTGAAGCCTCCGGCACTCAGGTGGAAGGCGCCCGCTTTGGTATGGCACAAAACATCGGCGGCAGTGGATCGAATATCATCACGCACATCCTGCAGGCTGTATAATGGTCGGGTGAACTTTTGGAATAAAATTTACCAGCCTTGATATGAAAACTTTATCCACTGAACTCCTTGCCGAATATCGACAGAAGTCTTTTCGTACTTCCGCTTCATACAGGTTGCGCAGCCAAAAAGAAGCCGTTCATTTTGTGAATGAGCGCGGCTTTGTGCTCTTTTGGCCTTCAAAGGGCATCACTATGCCAAGTCTCTGGAATGCGGTTGCCGGAGACCGCCCCGTTCCTGACGATCACGATGATCCCGCGCACATCAGTTGGAGTTGGAAGGATGAACTGCTGGATAAACGCGTCTGGTACTATGGACGCATCCTTCACAAAAGAAATACCATTATTTCTTTACAAACCATTCCCTATTTCTATGCCTTGTCCCCCAATTACGGCGATCCGGAGGCCGAGATCAACGATCAGTATTACCAGGGCCTGATCCCCATTGAAGCGAAGAATATCTTCGAAACACTGCTCGATAAAGGCCCCCTGGATTCGATCACGTTGAGGCGCGAAGCCCATCTTACCGGTTCGAATTCAAACGCGCCATTTACCCGCGCCCTGGACATGCTGCAGCGTGATTTACGAGTCCTGCCCGTAGCCGTCTCGGATGCCGGCGCCTGGCACTATGCCTTTGTCTATGACCTGACGCATCGCTATCATCCCGAACTTCCGGAACAAAGCAGATTCATCACAGAGAACCAGGCCAGAACCCATTTGCTTGAATGTTATTTAAGATCCGTGGGTGCCGCAACAAAAAAACAGATCCGTTCACTGTTTGGTTGGACGGAGGACCAATCTGAAAAAGCCATTTCCAAATTGCAACAAGCGGAATTCATTGGTCAACCAATTCAATTGGAAAGCTCGAAAAATCCGGTTTATTGCCTGAACGAATTGGCAGGCTGACCGAATCTTAAAAAATAGCAAATTGGGGGATAAAAATCGATGCTATTTGAAACATTCTGTTCATCGAAAGGATATAATTAATCATCAAATGAACTGATCTTCGGAGATGTGTATGACCCTGCTCATAAGTCAACGCGCTCGCGAGAAATACCAGATTACAGAGTCCATTCTGCCTTATCAAAATAGAAATGGGCTTTCTGATTTACGTTCGCTGAACAATTTTGTTTTTCATCTCAACCAACATCCTGAAATCGCTTTACATCCTGATAAGTCTTTTAAGTCCGGGCAATTGAACGGAATTGCGTTGATCGATGATATTTTCCATTTTGTGATCTCGCAATATCAAGTTCAAAAAGGGAACCGTACTTTATCGTCTTTGATGACCAAGCTGCAGCAATTCTACGGCAAAGAAACACTGGATCAACTCATGTTGTCTCATATCCAGATTTTTCCTCCCTCCGAATTGATCCGAGATGAACAGATGGCGTCCGCGTATCTTGTGGGGACAACCGCAGGAATTCCAAACAAAGAGATCATCCTTCAGAACCTGATCATTTTGAGCATTTCCGTTCAGAACCCCGCGCTGAAACCCTATGCAGAATTGATCTGGGAACCTCAGATCATCGATACACAAACCTTTACCGAATTCCAGAATTTTGTAGAGAATTTCTTCACGGAAATGCCCGGCTTCGGCCCAAATAATCAATCCCTGATCGAAATGTTAAAATCACCGGCCGCCTTTGTTCCTCACTCCATCGCCGGCCAGCTGGATTACATCCGGGAGCATTGGGCGTTCCTGCTGGGCGATTTTTTACTGCGCCTGCTTAGGGGGCTTGATATTTTAAAAGAAGAAGAAAAGATCGGCTTTACAGGGCCAGGTCCGGTTTCCATACCACAATACGATGGAAAAGAAATGATGGGTGGATCAGGTCTTGATCTTGAAACAGCCGCCTTCAGCAAGGATCGAGATTGGATGCCCCGCCTCGTTCTGATCGCCAAAAACGTGTTTGTCTGGCTTCACCAGTTATCCCGCTATTACGACCGGGAGATCACCAGGCTTGACCAGATACCGGATGAGGAACTTGAAACACTCAGCCGGCGTGGCATCACCGGATTATGGCTGATCGGTCTTTGGCAGCGCAGTCCGGCCTCGGCACGGATCAAGCAGCTTTGCGGCAACCCGGATGCAGCCGCGTCCGCCTACTCGCTCTACACATATCATATTGCTGATAGTCTGGGGGGCGACGAGGCGTGCGAGAAACTCAGGATGAAAGCGGCCCGCTATGGCATCCGCCTCGCCAGCGACATGGTGCCCAATCACATGGGAATCGATTCAGAATGGGTCATCCAACATCCTGAGCGGTTCCTGTCGCTAGATGAATCCCCCTTCCCGTCCTACCAATTCAACGGTCCTGACCTTTCTTCGGATGAGAACGTCTCCATCCAGATCGAAGATCATTATTACGACCGCACCGACGCCGCGGTGATATTCAAACGCGCCGATAAGCGCTCTGGAGAGGTGAAATACATCTATCACGGCAACGACGGCACTTCCATGCCCTGGAATGACACCGCTCAATTGGACTACCTGAATCCGCAAGTCAGAGAAGAGGTCATCCAGACCATCCTGGATGTAGCCCGGAAATTCCATATCATCCGTTTTGACGCCGCCATGACGCTGGCCAAGAAACACATCCAGCGCCTGTGGTACCCCGAACCCGGCGCTGGCGGAGCCATTCCGTCAAGGTCATATCACTCCATATCAAAACAGGATTTCGACAAAGCCTTGCCGAAAGAATTCTGGCGCGAGGTCGTGGAACGCATTGAAGCAGAAGTGCCTGATACCCTGTTGCTGGCAGAAGCCTTCTGGCTTATGGAAGGCTACTTTGTGCGCACGCTGGGCATGCACCGCGTTTACAACAGCGCTTTTATGCACATGCTGCGCAATGAAGATAACGCCGGATACCGCACGCTGATAAAAAATACGCTTGACTTCGATCCGGAGATTCTCAAACGCTACGTGAACTTCATGAACAATCCCGACGAACGCACCGCCGTCGATCAATTCGGCAATGGAGATAAATACTTCGGCATCTGCACCCTTATGGCCACCATGCCCGGCCTTCCCATGTTTGGTCATGGACAATTTGAGGGATTCAGCGAGAAATACGGCATGGAATACAGCCGTGCCCTGTTGGATGAAAGCATTGATGAAAACCTGATGCGGCGGCACGAATCTGAAGTCTTTCCGCTGCTTTATAAACGGGAATTGTTCGCGGGCGTTCAGCATTTCAGGCTGTTCGATTTTCGACAATCCGACGGAAACGTCAATGAGAATGTCTTTGCATACACCAATCAATGGGTAAATCAGAAAACGTTGGTGATCTGCAATAATATCTATCAAGATACGCAAGGCAGTCTTATGGATTCTTATCCGCAATCCGCGGACGGGAAGAAGGACAGTACCAAAGAAACCCTTTCCATCAGCACTTTCCTTGGACTGGCCGGCAAGGAAACCGGTTTCCTGCGTTTCTTTGATCTGAGCTCAAGGCAATATTACATTCGGCCTGTAAGCGAATTGATCCAGCAGGGATTTTCCTTTCATCTGAACGGGTATGAACATCACGTTTTCGTGGATTTTCAAATCGTTTTTTCCGACGATACACGGAATTATGGTCAGTTATATCAAACCATCGGTCACGCGGGTATCCCTGACCTTGAACAGGCGCTTGAAAGGCTGCGTCTGCTGCCCATCCTCGATCCACTTGTCCGGTTGGTCAACGACGATTTTCTCAATCAGGTGCAAACCGTTTCTCAACAAGCACAACCTGACGCAATGTTGGAAATGGATAAGCAAATAACGGAACGGGTCGGAAACTTCGTAAAGGCCGGTAAGGATTATTCAAAAGCAACAGGTTATAGCGCCCCGCTGGTTGAAGAGATTTCGCGACTGTTGCGTGCATTAATTAAACTCCCTCAGCTCAATACAGCCTTTGCTGATGCGGGCATGGAAAAGACCGGCAGCTATCTTACCACCCTGACCGGCACGCTGCTGAAAGATAAATCCCAATGGACGGTTCTGTTTTGTTGGGCTTTATTCAGCCGACTTGGCAAATTAATCCCTTACGCCAGTTATCCGGAAACCAGTCTGGCATGGCTGGATGAATGGTGCCTTTATCAACCGCTTACAGAAACGATGCGCAAATTGGATATCTCCGAACAGGAGATCCAGGAGTCACAATCATTCCTGGCATTGGCGATAAAACATCAAAACTGGTATCAAACGTATGGGAAAGAACCGGTTGCCAAGCTCCTGCAGAATTGGTTTACCGCACTGGATATTCGAGCCTGTTTGAAGGTTAACTTGTTCGAAAAGATCTTGTGGTACGACCGCGAAGCCTTCCAGAAGCTGCTTTGGTGGATGCAAGTCGTCGCCATTCTCCAGCTTCAATCAGATCAAACCGCCAACCGCGTTTCACTTGCTGAAACGATCTCAAGCTTGATGGACCTCATGCAAAAGATCAACGTGCTTGATAAGAAATCAGGATATCAGGTTGATCGTTTGTTGGAAAACGCTGCAGGGCAAGACCAGGATTAATCAAGAGACGTATCACATCGATTCATAGCTTGCCGGAAGAAATCAGCGGCAGTAACATTTGCCTGCCAGCTTCTGCTGCGTTCGAGCTCGGAAAGAATTCCGGTGGAAATATCTTTCCCGATGGCCTGTCTGACCAGCCAGGAAGCATGCGCGCCGTAATTGATGCTGTTTCTGGGTTCAATACGATTTAAGTCCTCAAAGAACCAGGCACATGAAGCAAACATACGCTGTGAATCAAGCTCAGATAAGAAGATGTTTTTGAGTACGTTGACTTGCTGCTCATTTAACGGAATTGACGCCTGTTCCTGAATCCAGTCAGGGAATTTTCTCTCGCCGCTGATGACCTCAATGTATCGATCACGTGCCTGCCACGGATCACGAAGCAGACCGCTGCAGACTTCCACAAAGGCTTTATCGATCTCAATTTGCAGTTTTTCAAGTGCTTCTCGCAAATGCTTTTTCCATTCACCATTGGGTGTACATCCGCATACGCCGCGCCATCGTTGCACGCCGTGATGGCAGCTCCACGAAGTCTCATTGCGGATCTTGATCAGCGGAAAAACCTGCTGTTTCTGCAGTTGCAAGGCCGGGAAGCTATATTCAACGTTCTGTGAAGCTGCTGATCCATTAAGCATATATGACAGGAATTTATCGCGAAAGGTTTGGTGATGTCCGTAAAGCTCACCGTCTGAGGCCATCAAGAGCCATTGATTCTCATTCATCGCAGAAAACTCAGGTTTTACAAAGTTACGGATAAACTGATCTGCATTGACTGTCGCGGATGGATCAAAGCTGATACGTGAACTGAGTCCGCTGTGATAAAAGAAAACTTTGATGGATTGATGATCCTTTAAGACCACCCGATATGCCTTGCGCGGGTCAATGTCCTTTTCATCCGCCTGCCAGGGTGCCAAAATGGTGAATTCGATCCCGTTTTCCGCCAACACTTCCAGTGTTTCCATATCCACAGCCGTTTCCGGCAACCAAAATCCCTGTGGTTTGCGTTTAAAAATACGTTCAAACTCATGGATTCCCCAGCACACCTGGGTCTGCTTGTCACGCCGGTTCGCCAGCGGCAAGATCGTGTGATGGTAGCCCTGGGCAATAGCATTGCCAACACCATAACGAATCACGTTTTCCCGGTCTGCCTTCACGATTTCTGATAACGCCTCGGGGTGAACCTTTTCCATCCAATTCGCGAGGGTTGGTCCAATATTGAAGCTTAGTTTCGAAAAATTCCCCAACTTTAAATTTGGCAGGTAACAATTAGCAAAAATGCGCTCGTTCCAGTTTTTGAATGGTTCGGCGCCTGCTTCGTCGGGGATGAGGCCGGTAAACGGGTCTTCCCGCGGAGGCTGATAAAAATGGGCATGGACGCTAAGGTAATTGTAGGATGGCATAATTGTGTTCGAATTCCTTTATCACGTCGCGTTTTTTAAATAATCAAGATGTTGGTGAAATCTGGCCGGGATGATGCCGAACTCACGCGGCAGGCTGTCAAGGTTGGCCGTGCGGTCTTCGGCCAGATGATCCAGCCAATAGATCGAGATCGGGAATTTTGGATAAAGCTGTTCGATCCACAGGGTCAGGGTTCGCAGCGTTGCCGGTGAAACAGGGACAACGTATCTCTTTTGACCGGTTGCCTGCATGACGAATTTGGCGATCTCCCGATAAGGCAAAGCTTCCATACCGCCGATGGAATAGATGCGGTTCACGGCCTTGTCATCATCCATTGTAAGCAATAAGACATTGATCAGATCATCGATCCAGAGAGGCTGCAGCAAGACATGCCCCTTGGTCGGCATGAGAAATATAAGCGGCATCATCTTGATCAGTTTTGCCAGAGGGACGGTAAACTGGTCCCCCGGCCCAAAGACCGAACCGGTACGTACGATCGTATATGGAATTCCGCTGTTAATGATCCAATTTTCTGCAATGGCTTTTGCTTTCAGAACCGGATAAGCCGAAGCTCTGGCCGCGCCGTGGTGGCTGAGAAAATAGAAACGGCTGATTTGTGTGTCCTGGGCGGCGCGCAGCAACGCGGAGGTTCCTTCAACGTCCACCTGGTTCAGATCCCCTTTGCTGCCTTTTCGTTCGGCTCCGGCTAAATGAAAAACCTGGTCAACATCTTTTAACGCTGCTCGCACGCCGCGTTGGTCCGTCAGGCTGCTGACAGCCACTTCAACCGGAATGCCGATGGGAAATTTGGGAGATACCGCTGACGGTTTCAACAGGATACGCACTTTATGCCCTGAGTCAACCAGGGCTTTAATCAAATGCGTTCCGATGAAACCTGTGCCGCCTGTAACCAATATCATGGCAGAAATTATAGCAGACGTTCTTCTTTATATATGAATTTGGCACGTTACTTGCTACGACTCCCTATAGCCATATTATTAAGTTCAGGCCGGATATGATCATGACGAATTCAAGCGAAACAACTTCACAAAACTTCATCGGGTTCCACTATTATCAAGACACCCTGCATTATTCCAACCAGGATCTGGCAACCTGGCTACCTGAACTGATCAGGCTATCAGCATCCTGGGTTGTACTTCTCTCGGACGCCGAAAGAGCCATTCCGGAACAGTTCATCACCGGCATGGTCGATTCCGGCATCAATCCGATCATTCATTTCAAGCTCCCCCTGCCGGGGGCTCCGACTGCTGCTGAATTAAGCCCCATTCTGTCGTCTTACGCGCGCTGGGGAGTTAAATACGTAGTTTTCTTTGACAAACCAAACGATTCTTCAAGCTGGTCTTCTGCAGGCTGGTCGCATCAGGACCTTGTGGAACGCTTTATTGACCGTTTTCTGCCTCTGGCATCCGAAGCGCTGCGCAATGAATTGATTCCGGTCTTCCCCCCTCTTATGCCGGGAGGAAGCTACTGGGATACTTCATTCTACAAATCATCGCTGCAATCCCTCCACCGGCGCGGATATCAGGACCTGCTCAATAAAATGGTGGCTGCTTCTTATGCATACACCTTTGGACATGACCTGTCTTGGGGCGAAGGCGGACCGCGCAAATGGCCGCAAACCAGACCCTACCTCACCCCGCAAGGGTCACAAGACCAACGCGGATTCAATAACTATGCCTGGATGAAATCGATCGCCAAGGAAGTTGGGCTTGATGACCTGCAGGTCTTCCTTTTTGGTGCCGGCATTCAACAGCCTTCCTCCTATTATTCACCTGAAGACCACGCAGAAATCGTTGAATCGATGCTAAGCAAGGTCGGTTCGATCGCAGACAATGCGATCCTTGGGTTGAATTTCTGGCTGCTCGCAGCAGACACTGACAGCGAGGAATATGCTCAAGCCTGGATCAAGTCAGAAACAGAAGAAATGCCTGCTGTCAGTGCGATCACAAAAGAGATAAGGCAAATCAAATCTGTTGAAGTTGAAGAAAAGATAGAAACTCCTGATCTCGAACCGGTCCAAACATATTCCCCTTCCCCGAAAGTCGAAAAGCCGGTTGAATCTCGTCCGATCGCTCATTACCTGCTTCTTCCGATCTATGATTGGGGAGTGGCAGACTGGCATCTTGAAGTAATTCGTCCATTTGTCCGTAAGTACCACCCAACGGTCGGTTTTTCAATTCAAGAAGCCGCACTTGCTAAAAAAGTGACGGTATTGGGCGGAGACAAAGATTTTTCAGCAGAAGAGATCAGCAGCTTACGCAATGGCGGCTGCGTCGTAGATCAAATAAGCGGCGATGGTACAACTATTGCAACAAAACTCCTTGAGAGGTGAAACCATGAACGTGACTATTCCCATGTCCCCCATTGAACATACCCCTATCGAAGCAAAGCCACCCGTCATTAAAGTGATGGGGTTAGGCGGCGGCGGTCAAAACGCTGTGGATCGCATGATCGAACTTGGCCTTTCAGGAGTTGAATTTATTGCAGTCAATTCAGATGCTCAGGTACTTCAATCAAGCCTGGCATCACAAAAGATCCAGCTCGGACCAAAATTGACCCGCGGACTCGGCGCAGGCGGCAATCCGGAAGTCGGAGAAGCCGCAGCGGAAGAAAGCTGCAAAGAGATTGCAGCAGCCCTTGAGGGCGCGGACATGGTGTTCCTCACCGCAGGTATGGGCGGCGGTACCGGAACGGGATCGATCAGTGTTGCCGCTCAAATCGCGAAGAAATTGGGTGCCGTGGTGATCGCCATCGTCAGCCTGCCTTTTTCTTTTGAGGTTGGCCGAAGACAGAAGAATGCGCAATCGGGATTAACCAAACTTCAACCTCATACCGATACGATGATCACCGTGCCAAATGATCGTTTGCTTCAATGCGCCCCCCGTGACCTGTCGCTTGAAATGGCATTCCGCATGGCGGATGATATCCTCCGTCAGGGAGTTCAGGGTATTTCAGAATTGATCACGCAATCCGGTTTGATCAACGTGGATTTTGCTCACGTCAGGTCCATGATGAAAAACGGCGGTGGTTCTCTTCTGGCAATCGGCACGAGCGAAGGTGAAGGCAAGGCCATCAATGCGCTTGAACAGGCGCTTCACCATCCCATGCTTGAAGCCATAAACCTGGAAGACGCAGGCGGGATCATTGTCAATTTTACCGGAAGCAGCGACCTCTCATTCGTCGAAGTGACCGATGCATTGCAGTATTTGCAATTACGCACCAGCAAAGAAACTGAGATCATTCCCGGAATCATTTGCGATGAGGTTATGGAAGACCGCGTTCAGGTCATCCTGGTGTTGACAGGCATCGGCGCTACCTCGGTGGATACCTCCCAACGATCCAAGGTTGAAGAAGTCAAAAACGAACAGGCAGCTCCGGTCAGCGTAGCCGCCGAAGATACTTCGATGTTGAACCCGTTCATTCCAAGTGCCGAACCACAGCAAATGGAAATGGCAGTCAATCAGAACGACCTGGATATTCCGGCATTTTTGCGCCGCAAGGTGCGTTAGGAGAAATCATTATGGACGCCGGCTCAAAAAAACGTGTTTGCAGCTCCGTCTACAGCCAATTCCCCGAGGTTCGTGGGGCCAATCCGTCCGTTTCCTCCCTTCCCGGAGGAAAGTTTCAATTGATCTTTCATGGCAAAGCCAAAGCCGCTGACGGCAAGACCATTCCTCGTACAGTCAGAGTGACCGCGGATGAAGATGGCAGGATCTTGAAACTGTCAACATCCAGATAAGGGGAAAAATGGCTTCGCGTATATCGAAAAAGATTGAACTGAAATTCTGGGATATTGCCATTCCCCTGCTTTCCAATTCATCCCGCTTGCGTGATATGACCGCGAAAACGCTTCACCTTTACCATGACGGGGAACTAAAGCGTAAAGCTTTTACCGGGTTGATCGTTGCGATCTCCGGCTTCTTGTGTGGATTCCTGCTCTTCACCGTAAGCAGGCTTTTTTCCTGACTTTGGGGTGATGAAGCATTGAATTTGCTGATGGTACAATGAATTTAATACATTGATCCTTATATCCGGACAATGACAAAATCATGAAAAAACTAGCCGTAATTTTGATTGTTCTTATTTTTGGAGTTTTTGCTTTTTTTGGTTTTAAAGCAGCTTCAAAATTTTTCCCATCCAGTCGTGTTCCCTCGATTCAAATTGCCGAGATCGAACCCACGTCTGTTCCTGTGCAGCAGAATTATCTTTTCATTCACGTTGATGATCTGACCATAAAAACCCCTCAATTGATCTCTGTGTGGGTGGCATTCTACTATCCATCCACTCCCCCGCAATTGATCACCCTCCCCGTTTATCCAACCTCTGATTCTTTTGCCGATGATCTGGTTGGGCGATATTTCAAACTGGATTCCGATAAGGATGTAAGCAGCCGTTTTGCCACCCAGATCAAGAAGGTTTACAACATCCAGATTGACGGCTACATCATTGTCGATGACGTCGCGATTGACATGTCCAAATTGTGGCTGACCGGACCGGCATCCGCCGATCCAGCCGCCACCCTTGAAATTGAACCGCAAAATCAAGACCTTTTATTGTCAGAACAGACCAACTGGGTAAAGTTTTGTCAGCTCGCTTCAGCAGGGTCAGTCAGATCTTATTTCAACGCCATAAGCTGGTCAGAAATATTGCCAAACCATTTTCATACCGACCTGCCGTTCAATACGATCACGCTTGCCATAGACCAGATAACAAATTCACCTGCCTTAACAAAATGTGATGTGTTACTGAAAAACTGATCCGAAAAATCTTTCCTGTTTTTCAAACAAAATCATGTTCAGCCTGTAAAAAAAAATTTAAATATTGTGAAATTTGGAATAAAATATAATGCCTGAACATGTTATAATGCCGCTTCTATATAATTAAAGAAAGAGAGTTCCCTTGAGCGATAATAAAGAATTAAACAAAGTAGCCAAAGACCTCGTCATCAGCATGGATTATGAATTGACCGTTGATGGAGAAATTTTGGATGCCACCGATCCCGGAGATCCCCTTCAGTTTCTTCAGGGACATGAAAACATCATTTCAGGTCTTGAAAGTGCCATTGAAGGTATGGCCTTAGATGAATCCAAGGAAGTTTTGGTAAAGGCAGCTGATGCTTACGGTGAATACGATGCTGACGGCTTCATGGAAGTTCCGAAAGCCGAGTTTCCTGAAGAAATTCCCCTGGAAATCGGACTTGAGATCAGTGTCACCAGTGATGAAGGCCAGGAATTAACCGCTTTCATTGAGGAAATAAGCCTTGAATCCGTTACCCTGAATTTCAACCATCCGCTTGCCGGCAAAGACCTCAATTTCAAGGTCAAGATTGTTGCCATCCGTGAAGCGACCGCCGATGAACTTGAACACGGACACATCCATTTGGATGACTGCGGTTGTGACTGTGACGGAGATTGTGATTGCGATGACGGTGGCTGTCATTGCCACGATAACTAGTGCTAAAGCCATCCCATGGATTGGGAATAACTTCTTTGTATGTACAAACAGCGTAGCCGACAATTTGGTTACGCTGTTTTCTTCTAATTAGAATAAATCGCTATGTGTACCAGTTCGAGTAAGCAATAACAGCAGTTCGTCATGGTTGATTTCATAAATTAAAAGCCAATCGGGAGTGATGTGGCACTCCCGACAGCCCAGGTATTCTCCAGCTAATTGATGGTCATGAAATCTTTCAGGCAGCGTTTCGTTGTTTGCAAGTAAAGATAAAACCTCTTCCAATCTTGAGACATCATAACCGCGTTTTACAATACGCTTATAGTCCTTCTTGAAAGATGAATAATATCTAATCGTCAGCATTCAGATCTTCTATCAGATCCTCAACGGATTGAAATGGACGGCTCAAATTCTTGCGGTTTTTTACATCATCAATTGCCTTGCGGGTTTCTGCATTTGGTACATTCAGTGAAATCTCAAAAGGAATACTTTGTTCCCGAATTGCTTGACGCAAGAATAAGTTTATTGCCGAAGTCATATTAAGGCCAAATTCTGAGAACAGCTTTTCAGCTTGTTTTTTAATTTCACTATCCATACGGATATTCATATTTGTATTTGACATCTCTTTTACCTCGCTAATATTAATAATAGCGAGGTATGTACCTATTGTCAACACATTGCGCTTATATTGCCCTTATGGATTGTCTGATTCGAGAATCCCAAAAAAATTCTCCCCTGTTGAACGATCATTTACAGAGAAAAAAATCCGCCTGGTTCCATCCATCTCACATCTTGATCCGGATAATGAGCTTTCTTATGCTCTTCCAACCTGGATGGGTCAAGGTGATTGATCTCGAAAAGGTCGTTATGAGTTGGGATCAACATATCCGCCTTTAGTTGATCGGTCAGCCAAAGGGCTTCTTCAGGCTGCAAGTTGCCAATGATCCCCAGCGCTTCACGCTGCGTGTCTCTGCCGTTGATCGGAAGGCAGCACACGTCATAATGGTCTGATATCATCTTCAACCTTTCAAGCATCCCCTCGTAGAGGATCGTATCGCCGGAGTGGTAGATAATCTTGCCGTCCATTTCAATTACGAACCCCAGATACGGATAATTTCCGCTTTCTTCATCCCTTTCGAGTTCATAGTGCGCGGATGGCAGTGCAGTGAACCTTATCGAACCAAATTCCATCCAATCTGCGATCGGCGCAAGTAGCAATTTTGAAGTCCCTACTCCCCTTCGCGCCAACAACGTCAATGCCGGTTGCGGTCCGATGATTTTGCAATCTCGATTGTTTGCCAGGATGGGCAGGATTGTATCAGGGTCGCAGTGATCCGCATGGTCGTGAGTTACAAAAATTGCTGAGATATCATATAAATATTCAGCCATTACCGGTGTCGGGAATGCTCTTGAAAAATATTTCGGATCGCCTATCCCTCCTGTTACAACGTAATTACTCAGATAAGGGTCGATTAAATATCTTCTCTCATTATCCTCGATCAAGAAGCCAGCCTGTCCTAGATAAGTAAGTTCCATGAATCCTCTTTGTTTTTAATTGCCACAAACCTTATACATTTTATAATAATTGCTCGAAGAACTTGTATAATTATAAATAAGTTTACTATTGAATACTTTGACGAGGGAAAATGACCATAAAAATTGTAACGGATAGTACCTGTGACCTCCCCCGGGAAGTGATCGAAAAATACGATATCACTGTTATCCCAGCTTATATTAATTTCTCGGATGGAAGTTTCCTTGACGGTGTAGATATTACTCGTAAAGAGTTCTATGAAAGATTACCCAACTATGAAACTCCTCCAACCACTTCAGCGCCAGCCATCGGGACTTTCGCAAAAGCCTATCAAAAACTGTTAGAAAACGGCGCCTCTTCCGTGTTATCGATTCACATTTCGTCCGCATTGAGCGGAATCTATAACGTGGCAGTATTGGCGGCCGAATCCATGGAAAACCTGGTTGTAAAAACCTTTGACCCAGGCAATCTCAGTCTGGGTACTGGTCTTGTTGTTGAAGCCGCTGCAAGGATGGCTGAAGCAGGCAAGAGTATTGAAGAAATACTCTCAAAACTCACAGACATCGCCGAACGGACTTATACCTTCGCAGCCCTGGATACACTTAAATTCCTGCAGCGCAGTGGACGCATCTCCCGGTTAAAAGCAGGTTTCGGCAGCCTGCTGCAAATTAAACCCATTCTAAAAATGAATTCAGGTAAAGTGGGCATGGACGCAGCCCGTACAAGCAAAGGGGCTTTAAATCAACTTCTCGATACACTTAAATCACTTGGTCCGCTTGAATCCATCGCTTTGGTTCACACCAATGTTCCTGAAAGGGCTGAACAACTGCGTGAACAGGCAAAATCGATCATGGATATGGTAATTCAAGCCTACTCAATGGAGGTTACCCCTGTCATCGGGTCACACATTGGACCGGGGGCTGTCGGTTTTGTAGCTGTAAAAGCATCCGAGTAGACCAGGAAGCGTATGAATACAATTACGAATCTCTTAACGTCAGGATCAGTAATTCTTGGATTGATGATCATTTTATGGGTCATTAGTCTCATATTAAAGAATTCAAGCATCGTTGATATTTTTTGGGGCTTTGGTTTTGTCATCTCAGCCTGGCTTTATTTTGCGCTGACACCAGAAGGATTTATCGTTCGCAAGTTGTTGGTAGTGAGTCTTGCGACTGTTTGGGGAATGCGCCTGACCTTGCACGTATTGACCCGAAACTGGGGTAAACCTGAAGACTTCCGCTATCAAAAATGGAGGCGTGAGTCTGGAAAAATCTGGTGGATCAAAAGCCTTTTCCAGGTTTTCGTACTGCAAGGATTGCTGATGTGGCTGATCTCCACACCGCTGTTGGCCGCTCAATCAGCTGCGCTTCCCGCCAGGCTATCCATCCTCGATATTGCAGGTGTTTTATTGTGGATCGTTGGTTTCTTCTTTGAGACAGCCGGTGATCTGCAGTTGGTAAACTTCCGCAAGAATCCTGATAATAAAGGCCGCCTTCTCAACAGCGGTGTCTGGCGCTATACGCGCCATCCCAACTATTTCGGAGATGCTGCCCAATGGTGGGCATTCTTCCTCATCGCCGCCGCCGCCGGAGGCTGGTGGACAGTCTTCAGCCCCGTCATCATGACGCTCTTTTTAGTCAAGGTTTCAGGCGTCGCCATGTTGGAAAGAACGTTGAAAGAGACCAAGCCGGGATATCGCGAATACATGGAAACCACCAGTGCATTCATCCCCTGGTTTCCCAAAAAAACTGGAATCGGAAAGAACAAATGAAGACAGCAAAGATTATTTCTTTTATCGGAATGATTTCCATGCTGGGAATTATTACTTGGGCTTTTATTTCCGGTGATTTTTCGGCAGAAGGTTCAAAACTTCTGATGATGCCTTGGGGTATCGTTTCACTCATTGATCTGTATGTCGGCTTTATCCTTTTTTCATTATGGATTATTTATCGTGAAAAGAAATGGACTCTGACCGTTTTGTGGGTATTTCTTATGCTTACTTTGGGCTTTTTCACCGGCTCGCTTTATGTCTTTCTTGCGCTGAATAAAAGCCACGGAAACTGGCGTCAATTTTGGCTTGGAAAGCATTTTCAGGATTAACGTAATTTCTTCTTCAATGTCCCGGAGTTTCCGGGCTTTTTTTTTCGCCATGATATACTGAATTTTCAATAGAAAAAGGATTAGTCAATGTTTCTGCCGACGACGAGCGAAGAACTGAAATCTCTGGGATGGAACCAACTGGATGTCATTTTGGTGACCGGAGACTCCTATCTTGACAGCCCTTATTCCGGGGTGGCAGTCATCGGCAAGGTACTGCAAAAAGCAGGCTTTCGCGTGGGCGTTATTGCCCAACCGGACATCGACTCAGATGTCGATATTTCCCGCCTGGGAGAGCCGGCCTTGTTTTGGGGCGTCACAGGCGGCGCCGTGGACTCAATGGTCGCCAATTATACGGCCACACTGCGCAAACGCCGCTCTGACGATTTTACTCCGGGTGGATTGAACAACCGCCGTCCGGACCGAGCAGTGATCGTCTATACGAACCTGATCAAACGGACATTCAAAAACACTTCCCCCATCGTTTTGGGAGGTATCGAAGCCAGTCTGCGCCGTATCACCCATTATGATTACTGGAATAACAAACTGCGCGCCCCCATTCTTTTCGATTCCAAAGCGGATTTCCTGCTTTATGGAATGGCTGAATCAGGCGTCGTTGAACTGGCTAAAGCACTTCGGGAACATGAATCCCCTCTCGACATTCGAGGATTATGTTACCTGGCCAAAACCCCTCCGCAGGGATACGAGATCCTGCCCTCCTTTGAAGAAGTGACCGGGAACTCTGACGCTTTCATTCGCATGTATCAGCGTTTTTATCAAAACAACGACCCGCTGACAGCCACAGGTCTCGCCCAACAAAAAGGGGACCGCTGGCTGATCCAGAATCCTCCTGCTTTTACTCTGGATCAGGATCAATTGGACGATATCTATAACCTGGATTTCGAACGCGAACAACATCCATATTACGAAGAGCAGGGTCCAGTGAAAGCGCTTGAAACCATCCGCTTTTCGATCCCGACCCATCGCGGTTGTTACGGTGAATGTAATTTCTGCGCCATTGCCGTCCACGAAGGACGCACGGTAACCTCACGCAGTGAAGCTTCCATTCTGAACGAAGCAGAAACCATGACACATCACGAGAGATTCAAAGGCATCATCCAGGACTTAAGCGGTCCCACTGTTAATATGTATGCCGTTGAATGTGCAAAGAAATTAAAAAGCGGAGTCTGCCCGGATAAACGCTGCCTCTTCCCGGAAATCTGTCCCGTTCTAAAAGTGGACCACTCCAAACAAACACAGTTATTGAAGAAAATTCGCCAAATCCCCGGTATTAAAAAGGTCTTTATTGGTTCCGGAATTCGCTATGATATGGTCATGGCAGATCGGCAGCATGGGCCAGCCTACCTGAGGGAAGTAGTGAACAACCATACATCCGGCCAACTTAAAATCGCGCCTGAACACAGTGATCCCGGTGTTTTACAGACAATGGGAAAACCTTCCGTCACATCTTTGCTTGATTTCAAAGAAAAATTCGACCAATACTCAAATGAGGCCGGGAAGAAGCAATTCCTGACCTATTACCTTATCGCTGCCTATCCCGGCTGCAGCGACAGAGAAATGAAGAACCTCAAACAGTTTATGAGCACCAAACTTCATCTGATCCCGGAACAGGTACAGATTTTCACCCCCACCCCTTCCACTTACGGCAGCGTGATGTATTACACTCAAAAAGATCCCTTCTCGGGAGAAGCGATATTTGTTGAAAAGTCTCTTGCCGGAAAAACACGACAAAAAGAGATACTCGGGAAATCCGAGAGTCTTCATGCAACACAAAAATACGATGGAAAAACGAAAAAAGTAAAATCTGACTATGCGAAGAAAAGAAGCTATGGCAGGAAACCATAATGAATAATTCAGAATTACTGCGCTTTTATGTCTCTTGTCCTCCGGGCCTTGAAGCCGCCCTCGCCGGGGAATATCATGCACTTGACCTGAAAAGGATGAAACTGAGCAAAGAAGCAGACTTTCGAAGTAAATCTCTGCACGGCGAAGATATCGGAGGAATGGAATTTGAAGGTCCGCTTGAAGATGTTTATAAGGCGAACTTGCATATGCGCTGCGCGAGTCGTGTTACCGTGCGACTTGGAGAATTCATCGCCATCACCTTTGCCGAACTTCGCAAGAAAGCATCCAAACTGGATTGGGAAAAATACCTGAAACCGGGACAAAAAGTATCAGTACAGGCGGTATGCCACAAATCCAGGCTGTATCACTCAGACGCGGTTGCAGAACGTTTGATTGGCGCCATTGACGACCATTTTTCTGCATCAGGATTACATTGTGAGGCATCACAAGACGGGCAAATCATTCTGGTACGTCTGGTTCACGACCGCTGCACCATCAGCATTGACAGCTCAGGGGAACTGCTTCACAAACGCGGATATCGTCAGGCGGTAGCCAAGGCGCCGATCAGAGAAAACCTGGCTGCCGGCATGATCCTCGCCTCTGGATGGGACGGCCAATCCACGCTGATCGATCCTTTTTGCGGTTCCGGGACAATTCCAATCGAGGCATCGTTGTTGGCGAGAAACATCGCACCCGGCATCAATCGACCTTTTCAGTTCATGAAATGGCCAGCCTTTGATCGCCCTCTCTGGGAAATCGTATTGGCACGATCAAAAAAGGAAATAACAAAGAATTGCCCAACCATAATCGGATTCGACCGGGACAACGGCGCCATAGAAATGGCTAAAATGAATGCTGCCCGTGCAGGTCAATCAGACTGCATTAACTTTGTAAGCCAGGCGATTTCATATCTTCAGCCATCATCCGAATCGGGTTGGATCATCACTAATCCGCCCTACGGCATCAGAGTCAGTCAAAACAAAGATCTTCGGGATCTTTACGCAAAATTCGGTTCCATCCTTATTGATAGTTTCACCGGTTGGAATCTATGTTTGCTTTCAAGTGATGATAAATTGATGATAAATATGGGGCTTGGAAATCCAGATAAAGTATCCATAATAAACAATGGAGGCATACCTGTAAAAATGGTTTCATTACGTATAAAAAGGTAAGGCGCCTTTTCCTGTATAATTAAATATTATATACAGGATGGCAAAAACGATATTGGCTCTCGATAACAGTGGGAGATAGTATATGCAGAAATGTATGGGAATTAAAAGATTTATCGGGGGTAAGTATAGACATGATAGTTATTATTAAACATACCATTTATTCTCAATATGTATAATTCTCTTTAGGGTTATACGATTGGTTCAGGGAAACTTTTGTTATGTAATGAATATTGAAAGGTATACAAAAGAATTTCTAACAAACAAAACCATATTGGTGCCATCTGCCATATAAACGGAATTAGTAATATAAAGACACATAAAAAATGATACTTAGCGAGATGATGTTAACGCAAAGCCAGACTTTATTCGTGGTAATTATTATTATCTGCGTAATTACGACCGCGTTATCTTTTTATGCATTCAACCAAAAAATGGTACCGGGAGCCAAGGCTTTTGGCTTTTTATCCCTTATTGCAACATTCCTTTCAGTTGCCGAAATTGTTTCAATGCTTAGCAACACTGAACAACAAGCCGCTTTCTGGTTTAACTTGCGCGCTGTTTTTATCGCTTTCCTTCCGGTATTTTTGGCGTATTTTGTTCTCAAATACTATCAAATGGAAAAATGGGTTTCAAAATGGGCGATTGTGGCATTTTGCGTGATCCCAGTTTTGACGATCATAATTGTTCTTATCCCCCAGTTGCGTTACTTGTGGATTTCTCAGGAAGGTGTTTTTTATAAAGCTGACATTTTTTGGTTAATTGACATTCAACATAGAATTCCTGGTATATGGCTTTATGTAAATAGTTTCTATGGTGTCTTGTTATTTCTCACTGGCATTTTTATCATTGTCTCGGATTTGGTCCGTTATCACAGGATCAAAAAAAGGATTTCGATCCTACTTTTTATCAGTACATCCGTATCGATTCTTGGAGCGGTACTTTCTGCTTTTTCCATTCTTCCATTTCGATCCCCGAATCCTTTTACGATAGGATTGGGGCTGGCTGCATGTTGTTATCTAATACTAATTATTTCGACAGACTTCTTAAAACCTGGAGCCTTAACTCAACCCACTGTCAATGATGATGAATTGGCATTTCAGAATCGAAGGTTTTTAAACTTGTTGGTTCTGATTTTTGTGGTTGCGACTGCGAGCATATCTTCCATTGGTTTTATTACTGCAAAGAACTATGCAATACAATATCGGGCTCAAGTCGAATCACAATTAACCAGCATATCTCTTTTAAAAATTACAAACATTGAAAACTGGCGGCAAGAAAGATTGTTCGACGCCAGTACTTTCTATAACAACCAGTCTTTCAGTGAATTAGTTGAAGAGTTTATAAAAGATCCTACTTATGAAGGGCGTAAAAAAATCTTACCTTGGTTCAATGCGTTCCTCACGCATGAAGAATATACCAAGATTGCTTTTTTCGAAACTGATGGAAAAGAGATTTTATCTTCTGCAGCAAAGCTTGAAGAAACACCGCCTCACCTGCTTGAAGATATGCAAAATATACTTGTTGAACATGAGGTTATCATCCAGGATTTTCATCAAGATTTTGATGACTCCCCAGTCTATCTTGCACTCGTTATCCCGATCTACTCCTCAAAAAATGGACAGCCGCTGGGTATTGTTACGGCCAGGATTGATCCCGAAATAAGCTTATATCCACTGATCCAGAACTGGCCTATTCCAAGCGACACCTCAGAAACAGCAATTGTACGTAAAGAAGGAGATCGAGTTCTCTATTTAAGTAGACTTCGTTTTAAGGAAGGACCTCTGCTTTCAGAATATATCCTTCTTAATGATTCAGATCGTCCATCAGTCATGGCTGTTTCCGGTTATACCGGAATAATTGATGGAATGAACTATCGCGGACATGAGGTTATCGCCGATGTAAGGCCTATTCCAAATTCTCCCTGGTTCCTTATTTCAAGGATTGATAAATCTGAAGCGCTTGCCCCTGTCATTTTTCGTGAAAGGACTTCCTGGATTCTTTATTCCATTATCATCATTCTTCTATCCATCGGAATGATCTTAATTTGGCGACAACAACAATTACGTGTCCTGGCAGCCCATAACAATGCTCAAGCCGAAATATTCGAAAGCAAACGAAAATTGAGAGAAGCTGAAAAACTTGCCCATCTTGGATTTTGGTATTGGGATGTCAAAACCGGTAATGTGGAATGGTCGGATGAAGTATTTGAAATATTCCAGCTTGATCCAAAAACTTTCAAGCCGGAAATCAACTCCATTCTGGAAAAAAGTCCCTGGCCTGAAGACCAGCAACGCGACCAGGAATTGATTCAACGCAGTATTGAAACTCACCAACCTGGAATGTATGAACAAAAATTCTTGCTTCCTGATAACTCAATCGGTTATTATACGTCCTCCTTTCAGGGCATCTTTGACGATAAAGATGACCTTATCGCGATTGTCGGATCGGTGATTGATACCACAGAAAAAACCATCCAAGAACAAGCATTAAGAGAAAGTGAAAAACAATTCCGCAAACTTTTTGAACAGGCAGCCACCGGTGTTGCTATATTAGATACCGAAACCGGTCGTTATCTGGACATTAATCAAAAATATTGCGAGTTTTTGGGATATTCAAAAGAAGAAATGCTTAAAAAGACTTTTAAAGATGTAACTGCGCCAGAATTTATCGGTTTAAATATGAAAAAGAACAAGAATCTGCTTTCAGGAAAAATAAAAGAATTTTCTATTGAAAAACAATATATACGCAAGGATGGAACGCGAGTTTGGGGGAATTTAATTGGCTCTCCTTTATGGGAATATACGCAAGAAAATCATGAGCACCATCATATTGCCATCGTGAATGATATTACCGACCAAAAAAATGCTGAAATTGCAATACGAGAAAGTGAACAGAAATTCCGAGAAATGGTCGAAAACCTCGACGAAGGTTATTACAGTGTTTCAATTGACGGAATTATTCTGGACCACAACCAGTCTTTCGCAAAATTAATGGGGTATCCTCTTGACCATGACATGAGGGGCAAATCTATTTTGCCGATTTGGCAGGATGTTTATGATCGAAAAGAATATCTGGAAACACTGCTGAAATTAGGGAATATAACCTCTTATCAGGTTAAAGGCAAACGGCTCAACGACGAAAAATTGACCGTTCTGGTCAGTGCACACTTGATTCGAGATAACGACAATAATCCTCTAAGAATTGAGGGTGTACTGTTGGATATTACGGCAAGGATCGAACAGGAAGAAAAAATCCTTGCGGCGCAAAAAGAACTGGAAAAATTGCTTGCGCAAGCCGACGAGTCGCGCCGCGCCTTATTAACCATTGTTGAAGATCAAAAACTTGCCGAAGAGGAAATCCGCAGACTAAACAAAAATTTGGAAGTAAGGGTTAATGAACGCACTGCTCAATTAAAGGCTTCAAATGAAGAATTGGAATCCTTTGCTTATTCAATTTCGCATGACTTGCGCGCACCTCTAAGAGCAATCGACGGCTACTCACATATCCTTGAACAGGATTATTCCAAAGTCCTGGATAAAGAAGGGCTACGGCTGCTCAATATCGTCCGAACCAGCGCAAAAAACATGGACGAATTGATCACCCACCTTCTTTCCCTTTCCCGTGTCGGTAGAAGTGAAATAAAATATGAACATATTGACATGACCAGATTGGTGATATCAATTTATAAGGAATTAACGACACCCGAGGTTCAGGAAAAGTATAATTTTATCGTGAACCCTCTTCCTGAAATTGATGCAGATCCTTCTCTTATCCGCCATGTTTGGATGAATCTGATATCCAATGCGATAAAATATAGTTCTCCAAAAGAGAAACCTGAAATTATCATCTCTGGTATTCAACAAAAAAGAAAATGCATCTATTCCATTAAAGACAATGGAGTAGGATTCAATAATGATTACAAAGATAAGCTTTTCGGATTGTTCCAACGTCTTCATAAACCAAGTGAGTTTGAAGGAACTGGCGTAGGATTAACCATCGTACAACGCATCATACGTCGCCATAACGGAGAGGTTTGGGGAGATGGCCAACCAGATATCGGAGCAGAGTTTTCATTCTCGCTACCAAGGAAGGGGAAAAATAATGGACAAAACTGATGCGTTTGTAATTCTTTTAGTCGAAGATAATGATATCGATGCAGAATTTACCATTCGAGCATTGAAACAATTTATGCCGGCCGACCATGTGATCAGATTAGCTGATGGTCAGGATGCACTCGATTATTTCTTTGCAGATGAAAATGGAAAACAAAATGAGGAAAAGACCAAGCCAAAGCTAATCCTTTTGGATAATAAATTGCCAAGGATATCGGGTTTGGAAGTACTGAAAGAATTAAAAAACCATAAACAGACCAAAAACATCCCTGTAGTAATGTTAACATCCTCCACTGAGAGTCAGGATATTATTTCTTGTTATAAATATGGAGGCAACAGTTACATTGCAAAGCCGGTGGGATTTGAAAAATTCCTTGATACGATCAGAACTCTGGGATTGTACTGGTTATCTTTGAATCGAGCGCCATAATTAATGACTTTGTTGAACCACGTTCTTGAAATTATCGATAAAGATGTTATCTCGCCAATCGCCGGCGAGTTGATTGGCGCTGATATTGAATATATGTCAGTTGAAGTTTCCGAAGAGTCCGATTTCCAAAAAGCAATAACTGAAAATCAACCAGATCTGGTGATCACTGATTACCGTCATGAGAACTTCGAAGGCACATCAGCAATTCGCAAGGCCAGAGAATCCAATCCTGATTTGGTGTTCATCATTTTTACAGATTCCATCTCTGAATTTGATGCCGTCGAATGTATTAAAGCCGGCGTATCAAATATTCTTAATAAAGATCAAATATCCAGCATTTTCATGATCGTGCAAGAAACGTTGAAGTTCCAACGCACACGGATCGAAAAACGCCAGGTGGAAGAACAGTTGGCCAGAGAACGCGAAATTTTGGATATCTCATTGGCAAGCATTGGTGAGGCCATTATTACGATCGATCAAACTGGAGAAATAATGCTCTTCAACCTGGCCGCCCAAAATATTACCGGTTTTTCTAATGGCGAAGCCGTTGGCAAGAAAATTAGCGAAGTATTGAGAATATTTGATGAGAAAACAAACTCAATACTTCAGGACCCCATCAACCACCTGCTGGCCCTTGAAGAAAACCAACAAATCGACCAGCTTTACAAACATCCAACGCTTTTGACGAAAAACCAGAATAAAGTATTGATCTCCGGAAAGATCAGCCCCATTCTCGTGGACTCGCAAAAAAATTCTGGATACGTTTTGATTTTTGATGACGTAACCGAAAAAGAACTTAAGGCTGCCCAATCTTTGTTATCTTCAAAAATGGAATCCATCGGACAGTTGGCTGCCGGCATTGCCCATGAAATTAATACTCCCATCCAATACCTGGGAGATAATATCAATTATTTAAACCGCTCATTTAAGATTTTAAAAGAACTGGATGACATTCAACACTCCTTCATTGAGCATGAACAAAATGGAACCAGCCGTGACGAAGAATTCACTACAATTCAAAAGATCAGAGAAAATAAACGGGTTGACAATCTATTTAAGGAAATTCCACATGCAATTGAAGAGTCGCTAGAAGGAATCGAAAGGGTAAGAAAAATTGTACTTGCCATCAGAGAGTTTTCTCATCCTTCTCAAAAAGAAATGTCATTTGCCGATATCAACAAGGCAATACTTACAACCATAACAATTTCAAGAAATGAATGGAAATACTGCGCAGACCTTGAAACTGACCTGGAAGATGATTTGCCGATGGTCAGGTGCAAAATTGACGAACTCAATCAGGTACTGCTCAATATGATTGTTAACGCAGTTCATGCTATTCAGGAAAAACAGAAGATATCTGGCTCAGAAAAAGGTAAAATAGTTATCAAAAGCTGGCACTCTGGAAAATTGGTTTCCATATCCATCTCTGATACCGGTTGTGGGATTAAAGAAGATATCGTCAATCGTATTTTTGACCCCTTCTTTACAACCAAGGATGTCGGCAAAGGAACAGGGCAAGGTCTTTATTTGGCTCATAATATTATTGTTAATAATCACCACGGCACAATTTTGGTGAACACCACAATGAATGTTGGAACAACGTTTACCCTTGAATTGCCAATTCATTATGAAGTTGTAGAGGATTAATGTGAACATTAGAAAAAGACAAATTATTTTCGTAGATGATGACGTGTATGCATTGAAAGGATATCAACGCTCACTTGAACCTTATGTAAATGAGTGGGATGTCTATTTCTTCACAACCGGTCAGGAAGCATTGACTTTTATGAGTCAAAAACAAATTGACGTTTTAATCACCGATCTGCGCATGCCTGGAATGGATGGAATCGCTCTACTCGAGCACGCCATCCAGTATTTCCCCAGTGTAATTCGCATGATCCTATCAGGCAACATTGAAGAACCTTCAGCATATAAAGCGGCTTCATTGGCTCATCAACTTATTGCCAAACCCTGTGACATTGAGACCATCCGCAACAGTGTTGAAGAAACCTGTCAATTACGTGATACTTTGTCTGACAAGAAACTCGTAAAATTAGTAACCGGTATAAAAAGCCTTCCCAGCGTTCCGACCTTATATGTACAGTTATTAAAAGAATTCCAATCTGAACAACCTACTATGGCGAAAGTCGGCGAGATCATCAGCATGGATGTCGCCATGACTGCGAAAATTCTCCAATTGGTTAATTCTGCCTTCTTTAGTATCCCTTATAAGGTGTCCAACCTGAACCAGGCACTATCCATTTTGGGACTCAACACGATCAAGGCATTGGTGCTAAGTGTCGGTGTCTTCTCTGAATATCAAACCCGTGTTTACAGCGCCTTTTCAATCGATGAACTCTATCAGCATAGTATTTTCGTCGGCAATCTGTCCGGAGCAATTGCAGCCTCAGCCGGTCTTAGCCGCTCTGAACAGGATGAAGCACAAATGGCCGGCATTTTGCATGATGTCGGTAAACTCATTCAAACCGACATTCCGGGTTTCTACAGATTGCTTTCAATGAACACCAAACTGCCTGATATTCAAATGGAATATCATTATCTTGGAACTTCGCATGCGGAACTTGGCGCCTACATGCTAAGTCTTTGGGGATTGCCAAGCGGTGTGATCAAAGCGGTTGCTTTCCATCATAATCCCGCAAAAGAGACATCATACCGGATTGATCCGGTCACGTCAGTTTATATTGCCAACTGCCTATATCATAATGAAAAACCTGAAACGATGGGCAAGCATAAAGAGGTGACCATTGATATGCAATACCTGGAGAAAATCCAGGCCGAAAACATGCTCGAAGATTGGCGTTACATGGCAAAACGGATTTTCGCCGGAGAACGTCCTGACTAATTCAGGAAAATCGGGGAGACCCTTGATGAATGAATGTATCCTGCTTGTTGATGACGAACCAAATGTTATCTCTGCTTTGATTCGTGAACTTAACTCGTTTCAGTTTACAAACATCCTGAGCGCGAATAATGGAACGGAAGCGCTGGAGTTGCTGCATAAAAATCCTGATGTTGCGTTGATCGTCTCTGACTACCGCATGCCGGGATTGGATGGTATTTCATTTCTCCTCGAAGCACAGGAAATCTGTCCGGATGCCACACGCATGATCCTCACAGGTGTTGCCGATCTTGAAATGGCCACGAATGCAATCAATCTTGGGCACATCTTCAGGCTTCTGTTGAAACCCTGCTCCACAGAAAATCTCATTGCATCCATCAACGCCGGCATCCGGCAATATGAACTGGTCACCGGAGAACGCGACCTGCTTCAAAAAACGCTCAAAGGCAGCGTCAAGATCTTGACCGATCTTCTTTCAGCCATTAATCCGGATTCCTTCTTGCAATCCACACGCATCAGCAGTTTTGCCCGCAATTTCGCCAATGAACTGGGACTACCCAATGCATGGGAACTTGAACTGGCAGGCGCGTTGTGCCGTATCGGTTGTGTAACCATCCCGCCCGAAGTGTTGGATATCTGGATGAAGGGAAAATACCTCGATCCAAGCCAGCAAAGGATGGTCGAGTCCGTTGGCAAAGTAGGCAATCATTTACTGCGCAATATCCCCCGCCTTGAGAAAATAGCCGAAGGTATCCTCTATCAGTCCACTCCTTTCTCACGAAAATCAACTTCGCCAAAAGAACTTACTGGCAAAGACATCCCGATCATTGGGCGAATTCTGAAAATTGTGATCGATTACGATCGATACTATGCAATTGACCAAAAATCAAAATCTGCTTTCATTCGCATGCAAAACCAGGCGAATGAATATGACCCTGAATTATTCGCGATCTTTCGCGATAAGGTCATCCCGGAGCGTGAAAACGGAACGTCAAAGGTCGAAAAAGCCGAACCGCAGTTAATTGAAGTCAAACATGATGAAGTTAAAAATGGCATGACCATCATGGCGAACGTCTTTGACAACAAAGGCCGCATGTTGATCGGTGCCGGCACCATTGTTACTGATATCATCAAGCTTCGTTTGGCGAATTACAGCCAGACTTATGGACTGGATCAACCTTTAATTGTCAAAAGAGTAAAAGCCGAGCAAACATAAAGATTACATATTAACCTTAAAATTTGTGAAATAGCTTGACAATTATCCCAATGGATTGTATAAACAAGTAATTAATTTTTGTAGAAAAAAAAAGACATGATATCTATTAAGTCCCTCGTTCTTATTATTAGCATTTTGGTTCTCGTTCTTATTGAGAGCCTAATTGCGATTGGATGGACGAGGAAAGGTGTAAGAGAGTAACACCGAATTTCGAAAGAAAACCAAAGCCACCCAATCAAATTGGGTGGCTTTTTTTTTACACTTTTTATTTTGGAGGCAGGACTGTGCGTTCAGACAAGATTAAAAAAGGATTCGATCGTTCTCCCCACCGGGCTTTATTGAAAGCTACCGGCGTCACCGATGCCGATATGTCAAAGCCCTTCATCGCTGTTGTGAACTCCTATGTAGACATTGTTCCCGGTCACGTTCATCTCCAGGCATTTGGCAAGATCGTGAAAGATGCCATCCGGGCTGCCGGCGGCGTTCCCTTTGAATTCAATACCATCGCCGTGGATGACGGCGTTGCCATGGGACACCAGGGCATGAAATATTCCCTGCCCTCCCGCGAACTGATCGCTGATTCCGTGGAAACCATGTTGGAAGCACACCAGTTCGACGGGATGGTGTGTATACCCAACTGTGACAAGATCGTACCGGGGATGTTGATGGCCGCAATGCGGGTTAACATCCCCGCGATTTTTGTTTCAGGCGGCCCCATGCCGGCCGGCCGTACACCTGATGGCGAAGCCATTGATCTCATCTCCGTTTTTGAAGGCGTTGGCGCTTTTCAGACCGGCAAGATCGATGAAAAACGCTTGAAAATGCTCGAAGATCTGGCATGTCCGGCCTGCGGTTCTTGCTCCGGCATGTTTACCGCCAACAGCCTGAACTGTTTGATGGAAGCCCTCGGTATGGCCCTGCCATATAACGGAACAGCACTGGCTCTCTCTGCCGAAAGGGAAGAACTGGCGAAAAAGGCCGCAACACAAATTTTTGAATTGATTGAGAAGAACTTAACCCCCCGCCAGATCATGACTGCTGATGCCATGGATGACGCCATCGCCCTGGACATGGCCATGGGTGGTTCTTCCAACACCGTTTTGCACGCCCTGGCAATTGCCAATGAAGCCGATGTTGACTATACAATGGCGCGCATTGCCGAGATCTCCGAGAAGATCCCCTACCTCTGCAAGGTCAGTCCTGCCGGTAAATGGCACATGGAAGACGTTCACCGCGCCGGTGGCATCCCCGCCATTATGGCCGAACTGCAGAAGAATCTGCATTGTCTGCACCTGGACCGCATCACTGTCACTGGAGAAAACTTCGGGGCGGCCATCGCAAACGCCCCTATTAAAGATACTGAAGTGATCCATCCGTTTGAAACACCCTACTCCGCCCGCGGCGGTTTGGCTGTCCTCTTTGGCAACCTGGCTCCCAACGGCTCTGTGGTCAAGACCGGCGGCGTCAGCGAATCCATGAAAAAATTTGCCGGCCCTGCCCGTATCTACGATTCACAAGATTCCGCCATTGCCGGAATCATGGCTAAAGAAGTTCAACCGGGTGAAGTCGTTGTCATCCGATACGAAGGACCCAAAGGCGGCCCAGGCATGCAGGAAATGCTGGCCCCCACCAGTGCCTTGATGGGCATGGGCCTGGGTGATTCGGTCGCTTTGATCACCGACGGACGTTTCTCAGGCGGTACGCGCGGTGCCTGCATCGGGCATGTCTCCCCTGAAGCCGCGGCGCGCGGTCCGATGGCCGCCCTGCAGCCTGGTGACATCATCGAGATCGACATCGAAGCCAGGACGTTGAACGTGCGACTCGATGATTCCGAGATCAAGGCAAGATTGGCTGCCCTACCTGAATTTGTATCAACCGTTCAAAGCCGATGGCTGAGACGTTATTCCAGCATGGTCACCAGCGCCGACACAGGTGCCGTGTTGAGCAGTTAACCACACCCTGAAAAGTTTTATTGGAGGAAAGATGAAAAAGACCGGTGCACAGATATTTTGGGAATGTATGGAACGCGAAGGCGTTGAGGTTGTCTTCGGGTATCCTGGTGGCGCGACGCTTCCGATCTATGACGCTCTTGTGACCAGCAAAATCCACCATGTTTTGGTGAGACATGAGCAGGGCGCTTCACACATGGCTGACGGATACGCGCGCGCTTCTGGCAAGGTTGGCGTGGCTCTCGCCACTTCTGGACCTGGCGCAACCAACCTCGTTACCGGCATTGCCAATGCCTTAATGGATTCTATCCCGGTGGTTTTCATCACCGGACAGGTTGCCAGCCCGTTCATCGGTTACGACGCTTTTCAGGAAACCGATGTTACCGGCATCACCCTGCCCATAACAAAGCATAACTACCTGATCTCAAACGTAAACGACATCGCGCCCACGATCAGAGACGCTTTCTTCATCGCGGGCTCAGGCCGCCCCGGCCCGGTCTTGATCGACATCACCAAAGATGCTCAACAGGCCGAGATCGAATGGGAATATGACGATGCCCCGGCGCATTTAGCCGGTTATCGTCCCGACCTGCGGCCGGCGAAAACAGACCTCGACCGCGCCGTCGAAATGATCCAAAACGCGAAAAAGCCGCTCATCCTGGCAGGTCATGGGATCCTGATCAGCGGTGCATCAAATGAAGTCCTGGAGTTTGCCGAACGCACGCAAACGCCGGTTGCCAGCACATTATTGGGTCTCAGCGCTTTCCCCGGCAGTCATGACCTGTCATTGGGCATGATGGGGATGCACGGAGAAGCCTGGGTGAATCAGGCCATTCAGGAAGCTGATCTGCTGCTGGCTTTTGGTATGCGCTTTGACGACCGTGTGACCGGCAAAACCAGCCATTTCGCTCCCAAATCAAAGAAGATTCACTTCGAGATTGATCCCTCCGAGGTTAACAAGAACGTCCAGGTTGACATTGCCCTGGTTGGAGACCTGAAAGAAACGCTGCAAAAGATATTGCCGTCCATCAAACCGGCAGATCACAGCGATTGGCTCAATCAAGTGAATACTTTGAAAGGTGATTGCGCCATTCGGGACATCAAAAACCTGCCCGATAATGGTCACCTCTATGCTGCCCACGTGATCCATGCGTTATGGCAGGTCACCAAGGGTGACGCCATCATTGCTTCAGATGTGGGTCAAAACCAGATGTGGGCCGCCCAATACTATCGCCACGATAAACCCAATACGGCTATCACATCAGGAGGTCTGGGAACCATGGGATTCGGTTTGCCTTCCGGTATCGGTGCAAAATTCGCCCAACCCGATAAAGAGGTCTGGGTAACCGTCGGTGACGGTGGATTCCAAATGACCCAGGCGGAACTCTCAACCATCGCACAAGAAGACATCAAGATCAACATAGCCATTCTGAATAATGGATACCTCGGAATGGTAAGACAGTGGCAGGAATTCTTCTATGACAAACGCTATTCCGCCACCCCCATGAAGAGTCCGGATTTCTTGAAGATTGCCGAAGCGCATGGATTAAAAGGAATTCGTGTTACCAGCCGCGATCAGGTTGAAAGCGCGATCGAAGAAGCGCGCAACAGCTCCGGAACCGTACTTATTGAATTCAAAGTCGAAAAAGAAGACAGTGTTTACCCCATGGTGCCGAGCGGCGCTGCCATTGACGCGATGATCCGCCGGCCCATGCCGGAACCGGCCGCTCAGAAATCATAGGTTTGGAATTATCAGGAGAGAACAGGAGGAACCATGCGCCATACTTTTGTAGCTTTAGTAGAAGATAAACCGGGTGTGCTGAACCGGGTAGTATCAGTTTTTCGACGCAGATTATTCAACATTGAATCACTGACCGTCGGCAGAACCCATCAGGAAGGCGTTTCACGTATCACCATCGTGGTGGATAGTGACGAAACCAACGTGGACCGCATTATGCCCTACATGTATAAACTGATCAACGTCCTGCAGGTCGAAGACCTCACGTACGCGCCCATGGTCAGCCGTGACCTGGCCATGGTCAAAGTGACCGCCACCCCTGAGAACCGCGCTGCCATTATGCAGTTGTCAGAGGTGTTCAGAGCCCGCGTCGTGGACGTGACCCAGGATTCACTGATCGCCGAGATCACAGGCGATGAAGAAAAGATCAACGGATTCGTTGAAGTACTTAGACCTTACGGCATTATTGAAATGGTCCGTACAGGCGTCGTTGCCATGGAACGTGGTACATCCACTTTGATCAATAATCATGGCGACAATCATTCTTACGAAATGCCCATCGCTGTCAAGATGGCAAATTGAAATTATTACTCAATAAAGAAAACAAGGAGATTCAAAATGGCAAAGATCGATTTTGGTGGTGTAGTTGAAGATGTGGTGACTCGTGATGAGTTCCCCCTTTCTCGTGCACAGGAAGTTTTAAAGAATGAAGTAGTCGCAGTACTTGGTTACGGTGTGCAGGGACCTGCCCAATCGCTTAATATGCGCGACAACGGAATTAATGTGATCATTGGTCAAAAAGAAAATCTACCCGAATGGGATAAAGCCATTAAAGACGGCTGGGTTCCCGGAAAAACCCTCTTCTCTCTTGAAGAAGCAACCAAACGCGGAACCATCATCCAATTCCTGGTCTCTGACGCTGCACAGAAAATGATCTGGCCCACCGTCAAGGAATTCATCAACGAAGGCGATGCGGTTTATTTCTCACACGGCTTCAGCATTGTCTATGCCGACCAAACCGGCGTGATCGCCCCCAAGAACGTGGATGTGATCATGGTCGCCCCCAAAGGTTCCGGTACCAGCGTTCGCAGGAACTTCCTGGATGGCAGCGGTATCAACAGCAGTTATGCCGTCCACCAGGACTTCACCGGCCACGCCACCGAACGTACCCTGGCCGTCGGTATCGCAGTTGGCTCCGGATACCTCTTCCCGACCACCTTCGAAAATGAAGTCTACAGCGACCTGACCGGTGAACGCGGCGTCTTGATGGGCGCTCTGGCCGGCATCATGGAAGCCCAATATGCCACACTGCGCAAACACGGTCACACTCCCAGTGAAGCCTTCAACGAAACCGTCGAAGAACTCACTCAGAGCTTGATCCGTCTGGTCAGCGAGAACGGCATGGACTGGATGTACGCCAATTGTTCCACCACCGCCCAGCGCGGCGCCCTGGACTGGCTTCCCGCCTTCCGCAATGCCACGCAGCCCGTCTTCGAAACACTCTATAACAGCGTTAAATCCGGTGAGGAAACCCACAGGGTCATCGAAGCCAATAGCGCTCCCGATTACGCACAAAAATTAGGCGCAGAACTGAAAACCATGCGTGACTCTGAAATGTGGCAGGCTGGTGCCAAGGTTCGCTCACTGCGTCCGGAAAACTGGGGTAAAGAGCACAATGGATAATAAAGTCAGGATCTTTGACACCACTTTGCGGGATGGAGAGCAATCTCCCGGCGCGACCATGACAGCTGCAGAAAAGCTGGAAGTGGCCCGTGCTTTGGCCCGCTTGGGTGTGGATGTCATTGAGGCTGGCTTTCCGGCCGCATCGCCGGATGATCTGGAAGCTGTTCGTCGTATCGCTGTGGAGGTCGGAAGACCTTCCGGCGATACGGTGAAAGTTCCGGTCATCTGCGGTTTGGCCCGCACGACCAAAAATGACATTGACAAAGCCTGGGAGGCTGTCAAAGAGGCAGCCCACCCGCGCATTCACACCTTTATTGCCACTTCGGACATTCACATGAAATACAAGCTGAAAATGGAACGTCCGCAAGTGGTCGAAACGGTCGCCAAAATGGTGGCCTACGCGCACAGTCTGTGCGAAGACATCGAGTTCAGTCCGGAAGATGCCGGACGCAGCGACCCTGAATTCCTCTACGAGGTGCTGGAAGTCGCCATAAAAGCCGGGGCAACCACACTCAACATCCCCGACACGGTTGGTTACTGCATGCCCGATGAATATGGCAATCTGATTGCCGGAATCGTTAAAAACACACCTGGTATTGAGAACTGCATCATTTCAACCCACTGCCATAACGACCTGGGGTTGGCAACAGCCAACTCATTGGCGGGTGTTCAAGCTGGAGCACGCCAGGTTGAAACCACCATCAACGGCATCGGTGAACGCGCCGGAAACACTTCGCTTGAAGAAGTGGTCATGACGCTGCATACACGCCGCCAGGTTCTCGATCTGGATACCGGTATTGATACAACCCATCTGGCAAGGGTCAGTAAACTGGTCAGCAACTATACTGGCATGAGTGTACAGCCCAACAAAGCCATCGTCGGCGCGAATGCTTTTGCCCACGAGGCTGGCATCCACCAGGACGGCATGCTCAAGAATCCGCTCACCTACGAGATCATGCTGCCCGAAACCGTCGGTGTTCTGCAAACCAAGCTGGTCCTGGGCAAACACTCAGGCCGCCACGCGTTGAAAGAACGCCTTTCCGCGCTTGGTTACGCTCTGGACGATGATGCCCTCAACAAAGTCTTTGAACGTTTCAAATTATTGGCGGACAAGAAGAAAACCATTACCGACGCCGATATTGAAGCCCTCGTGTCAGATGAAACTTATCAACACAAGACCATCTTCAACCTCGACGGTATGCAGGTGTCTTGCGGCACCATGGGGCTGCCTACAGCAACGGTACGCCTGATCGGTCCGGATGGAGAAAAGCAGGTCTTTGCCGCCATTGGTACCGGCCCGGTCGATGCTGCCTTCAAAGCCATTGACGCCATTGTCAAGACAAAAAGCACCCTGGTGGAATTCGTTATCCATGCCATCACGGAAGGGATCGACGCCCTGGGTGAAGTGACTGTTCGCATTGAAAGCGCTGATCTGCCGGCCATCAAAGATGCCCAGGCCGAAACCGGCCAGCCGCACACTTTTGGCGGTTACGGCGCGGATACAGATATTGTGGTAGCCAGCGCAAAAGCTTATTTATCTGCATTAAACAAAATGTTAATTGCCAGCGGCGAATATGGTGATGTTGAAACACCCGCCGTACAGGCAATCCGTTAGGACTGTGTCTAGCATCCTAATAAAGTTTTGACACAGCATTAGAACTATGTGCAAGGAGAAAGATCATGAAACCTGCATCTCATTATTCACAAGTACCACAAACTGAGAGACCGATGGAAACCTTCCCGCAGCCTCGAACAATTCCCGAGGCATGGGACACGTCAGACATGTATTCATCCGCTGAAGCCGGTTTTGATCTCACCAGCACCGTAGAATCCACTGAAGAAACCGGAAGCGAATCATGGGACGTCCATTAACCCTCTTTCAAAAAGTCTGGAACGAACATCTCGTCACCCAGCAGCCAGGCGCGCCTGGCGTATTGTATATCGACCTGCACCTGGTGCACGAGGTCACTTCACCTCAGGCTTTCAGCAGTCTGCGTGAGCGCGGACTGACCGTCCGTCGACCGGACCGCACTGTTGCCACGGTGGATCACGCCATCCCCACCCTGCCGTCCAAAGACGGCTCTGTGGAAGGCCGCCTCTCCTGGGCGGATGAACTCTGCCGCAAGCAGATCGCCCAGTTGGAAGAAAACGCCCGCCAGTTCGGCATCCGCGCTTTCGGACCGTCCGCCGATAACAACGGCATCGTGCACGTCATCTCGCCGGAAATGGGATTCACTCAGCCCGGCATGACCATTGTGTGCGGTGACAGCCATACCTCCACGCATGGCGCCTTTGGCGCGCTGGCTTTCGGCATCGGTACCAGTGAAGTGTCGCACGTGCTGGCTACCCAATGTCTCTTGCAGCACCAACCCAAGACCTGCGAAGTACGCATCGACGGCACGCTCGGCAAAGGCGTTTCGGCTAAAGATATCATCCTCGCCCTGATCGCCAAGATCGGCGTCGGCGGCGGCATCGGCTACGTGCTTGAATACAGCGGTTCCGCCATCCGCGCCCTCTCGATGGAAGAACGTATGACCATCTGCAATATGTCCATTGAAGCGGGTGCCCGCGCGGGCATGATCGCCCCGGACGATACAACCTACGAGTATCTGGCCGGTCGCGAGTTCGCGCCGAAGGGCACCGACTGGGATGCCGCTCTTGCGCGCTGGAAATCATTACCCAGTGACGAAGGTGCACAGTTCGACCGTACCGTCACACTGGATGCCGCCAGTCTTGAGCCGATGATCACCTTCGGCACGAACCCCGGCATGGGCGTTGCCGTGACCGAAAAGGTGCCGACCCCTGCATCCTTGTCTGACGAAAGTCAGCAGGCCGGGTTGGAAAAAGCGCTCAACTACATGGGCCTGCAGGCCGGACAAGCCATGCTCGGTCAGCCGGTCAACGTGGTCTTTATCGGAAGCTGCACCAACGGGCGCATCTCCGATCTGCGTCAGGCCGCCAGTGTGATGAAAGGCCGCAAGGTCGCGCCCGGAATGCGCGTTTTAGTCGTACCCGGATCGAAAAATGTCAAGGCGCAGGCGGAAGCCGAAGGTCTTGACCAGATATTCAAAGAAGCCGGCGCGGAATGGCGTGAAGCCGGATGCAGTATGTGCATCGCCATGAACGGGGATCAGATCGACCCCGGTCAATATGCCGTCAGCACCAGCAACCGCAACTTCGAAGGCCGCCAGGGCAAGGGCGGACGCACACTCCTGGCCAGCCCGTTGACCGCCGCTGCCGCGGCAGTTACAGGCCGCGTCACTGACGTCCGCACCCTACTGGATGGATGAAGGGAGAATTAAATATGGAACCTATTAAAATCATCAATTCCCGTGCTGTTTCCATCCCCCAGGATGACATTGACACCGATCAGATCATCCCGGCGCGCTTCCTCAAGGTGACCGACAAAGCCGGTCTGGCTGCCAACCTTTTCGCGGATTGGCGCTATCAGTCCGACGGCACCCCCAAGGCGGACTTTATCCTCAACCAGCCTGCCGCGCAGGGCGCACAGATCCTCTTTACCGGTAACAATTTCGGCTGCGGTTCCTCCCGCGAGCACGCCCCCTGGGCGCTGACCGGGTTCGGTTTCAAAGCCGTGATCGCTTTATCTTTTGGCGATATCTTCCGTAATAACTCCCTCAAAAACGGTCTGCTGCCCATCCAGGTGGATGCTGCAACTCACCAAAAGTTGAAAGATCTGCTGGAAGAACTTCCGCGTGCGGAATGGACCATCAACCTCGAGCAGCAGACACTCACCACTCCTGACGGCGCATCGGTCAAATTCGAGATCGACACCTTCTCCAAGACCTGCCTGGTCCAGGGGAACGACGAACTCGGTTACCTGCTTTCGTTTACCGACCAGATCGCAGCCTATGAAGCGGAACATCAAAAGGGGGTGGCTGCTTGATAGAAATATACGATACCACGCTAAGAGATGGAACCCAGCGCAAGGATATCTCGCTTTCCTGCACTGATAAGCTGCGCGTGGCCCAACGCCTGGATGAAATGGGCGTCGCCTTCATCGAAGGCGGATGGCCGGGTTCCAACCCAAAGGACGTTGAATTCTTCAAACGCGCGTCTGAAATGACCTGGAAACATGCCCTGATCGCGGCATTCGGTTCCACCTGCCGCGCGAAAGGCGGTCCTGAAGACGACGCCAACATCAAGGCTCTGCTGGATGCCGAGACTCCCGTATGTACGGTCTTCGGCAAAACCTGGACCCTGCACGTGACCGAAGTGCTGCGCACCACCCTGCCCGACAACCTGCGCATCATCGAACAGAGCGTGGCATATCTGCGCTCCAAGGGTAAAAGGGTCATCTACGATGCCGAACATTTCTTTGACGGCTATAAGGAAAATCCCGAATACTCATTACAAACGCTTGAAGCGGCTGTCCGCGGCGGCGCGGAACGTGTGGTCATGTGTGACACCAACGGCGGCACCCTGCCGCACGAGATCAGCGCCATTGTCAAATCCGTTGGTGAAGCGATTAACATACCGTTGGGTATTCACGCCCATAACGACGGCGAATGCGCCGTGGCGAACAGCCTGGCCGCCGTACAGGCCGGCTGCACCCAGGTGCAGGGCACCATCAACGGCTACGGAGAACGCTGCGGAAACGCCAACCTTTGTTCCATCATTCCTGATCTGCAGTTGAAACTGGGCTTCCAGTGCCTTGAAGATGAGCGCTTGAAGGAACTCTACGACCTGTCTCATTTCGTCGCTGAAATGGCCAATCTCTCCCCGGATGAATATCTGGCCTATGTTGGTCAGGCAGCCTTCGCCCATAAGGGCGGTGTGCACGTCTCGGCCATGCGCCGCTCGATCCGCTCCTATCAGCACATCGATCCCGCGCTGGTGGGCAACCACATGAGCGTGGTTGTTTCCGAGTTGTCCGGCAAGGCCAACATTCTCAGCAAGGCCGAAGAATACGGCATCGAAGTGGAAGATACCGAGCATGTCGCCAACACACTCAAGAACATCAAGGTGTTGGAAGCGCAGGGCTTTTCATTTGAAGCAGCCGAAGCCTCAGCCATGCTGCTCTTCAAACGTCAACAGCCTGACTATAAACCGCCTTTTGAACTAATCGACTTTTTTGTCAACGTGGAAAGACGGAACCAGCGCAGGACCTTTGCTGAAGCCACCGTCAAGATCCGGGTCGGCGATGAGGTTTTCCACACCGCAGGCGAGGGCTGCGGCCCTGTGAACGCCCTGGATATGGCCATGCGTAAAGCACTGGTCGGAACCTACCCGATCATCAATGAATTCCATCTGATGGATTACAAAGTCCGTATCCTGGACGGCTCACTCGGAACCGAAGCCATCACACGCGTGTTGATCGATACGCAAAACGGATTCCACCGCTGGAGTACGGTTGGCGCGAGCCCCAACATCATCGAAGCAAGCTGGCAGGCGCTGGCAGACTCCTTCGAATATGGCTTATTGACGACCACCAGCAGCAATGAAGAAAAGAAGGGTAATGAATAAACATGACTGATTACAAAATCACACTGCTACCCGGTGACGGTATCGGCCCCGAAGTGGTTGCCCAGGCCGTCAGGGTACTTAACGAAGTTTCCAGCCGCACCGGTGCGGTTTTTCAGACACAGGAACATCTGATCGGCGGCTGCTCCATCGATAAGTTCGGCACTGCCCTAACGGACGAAACCCTGGCTGCCTGCCAGGCATCCGATGCGGTCCTGCTTGGCGCTGTGGGCGGTCCCAAATGGGATAACCCCGACGCCAAGGTGCGCCCCGAACAGGGCCTGCTGGCCTTGCGCAAAGGATTGGGCGTCTTCGCCAACTTGCGTCCGGTCAGGGTTCACCCCGCGCTAATTGCGGCGTCGCCGTTAAAACCTGAAAGGCTCACCGGCGTGGATATGATCGTGGTGCGCGAGCTCACCGGTGGCCTATACTTCGGGCAGCCCAAGGGGCGCGAAGTGGTCGACGGCCATGAACGCGCTGTGGACACCCTCGTCTATACCGACGATGAGGTACGCCGCGTGGTGCGCATGGCTTTCAGGCTGGCGCAGAAACGCAAGAAGAAAGTCACTTCCGTAGATAAGGCCAACGTGCTCGAATCTTCGCGCCTGTGGCGCAAGATCACCATCGAGACGGCCGCCGAATTCCCCGACGTGGCGCTCGAACACACCCTCGTGGATACCGCTGCCATGCGCCTGATCACCTCCCCCGCCAGCATGGACGTCATGGTCACCGAGAACATGTTCGGCGACATCCTCACGGATGAAGCTTCGGTCTTGGCCGGTTCAATGGGCATGCTGCCTTCCGCTTCGCTGGGCGATGGAGGCGCTGGCCTCTACGAACCCATCCACGGCTCCGCCCCGGATATCGCCGGGAAAGGCATCGCCAATCCAATCGGCACCATCCTGAGCACCGCGCTCATGCTGCGTTATTCCCTCCACATGGAAGAGGAAGCCGACCTGATCGAAAAGGCCGTGGACCAGACCAT
>ENA-OSEO01000874-OSEO01000874.1-sediment-metagenome-genome-assembly--contig:-NODE-874-length-65676-cov-4.601290_pt1 | contig 65676 bp, 64 predicted proteins | sample MGYA00237883_ERZ534232 | MGnify/ENA metagenome assembly ERZ534232
AAGGGCAGCCGCATCGCGTGTTGGATCGTCCACGGTTGGGCCAAGGCCGCCTGTTGTTAAAACGATATCCGCGCGGTTTAATGCTTCCTTCATCAAGAGCGCGATACGTTGAAGGTTGTCACCGACAATCGAGCTTCGATAAAGATCAATTCCGCAATCTCTGAACTGACGGGCAAGATATTTTGTATTGGTATCGGTAATCTCGCCAAGCAATAATTCGGTACCGATGGCTATTAATTCTGCTGTTGGCATTCTTATCCTATGCAGATAATTCTATCAGCAATCCAGATGTTTATGCAAAAAGAATTAAGCTCGATGAATTGTAATTAGTCAACTTAAGGTAGAATCTGTAGTAATCAGTTGCGGAGATAGCCATGAAAAACGAAAATGTCAAAAGACACAACCAAATCGTTGGAAAATGGGGTGAAGATATTGCCGCGGATTTTTTGACAAGGCATGGATTCGCTCTTGTTGGTCGCAACGTGCGTACCCCTGAGGGAGAGATTGACCTGGTCATGGAAAAAGATGGTGAATTGGTCTTCTGCGAGGTGAAAACGCGCACAATTGAACATGACGGTTATCCTGAAGACGCTGTGACCGATGAGAAGATGGATCACATGCTTGCGTCGGCGGAATCATACCTGAGTGAACATCCGGAATTTGAAGAGAACTGGCGCATTGACGTTATTGCCGTGATCGGCAATTTCAACGATCCGCAGCCGCAAATTGAGTGGTTTGAAAATGCAGTCTGAGAAAAAAGTTCTCATCCTGCTTGGGCCAACTGCGGTTGGCAAAACGGAATTGGCAATTCGGTTGGCAGAGCGGGTGGGTGGAGAAATTGTCTCGGCAGATTCAAGACTGCTCTACCGCGGCATGGATATCGGCACAGCCAAACCCACACAAGAGGATATAGCGCGGGTGCCGCATCACATGATCGATCTGGCCGAACCTGATGAGATTTGGTCACTGGCGCTTTATCAACAGCGTCTTATGGAAACCATCCGTGAGATACAAACAAGGGGAAACCTGCCTATCATCGCAGGCGGAACCGGCCAATACATCCGTTCCCTGATGGAGGGGTGGGTCATCCCGACCGTGAAACCGGACGTCCATCTGCGGGAGGTATTGGAACAGTGGGGGCGCGAGATCGGCGCAGAAGAACTGCATCGAAAAGTAGCCTTGCTTGATCCGACGGCGGCGGAAAAGATTGACGAGAACAACCTGAGGCGCTCTGTGAGGGCGCTTGAAGTAATTTTCGGTACGGGGGAGTTGTTTTCAAAACAAAAAGAAAAAGAGGCTCCTGACCTGGAGTTCAAGCTGATCGGGCTGTCACGTCCACGCGAAGAACTCTATGCCAGGGTGGATGCGCGTATAGAGGCCATGTTCTCTGATGGATTTGTTGAGGAAGTACAGACACTGCTGGAACGAGGTTATTCGGCTGAGTTGCCAACGCTCTCGGCAATCGGCTATCGCGAGGTGATCCAGTATCTACAGGGCGATTGCTCATTGGAAGACGCGAAAGTACTCATGCGCAGAAAAACACGGGAATTCATCCGCAGACAGGCCAACTGGTTTAAACCGAATGATCCCGGAATAGAATGGGTGCCCATGACCCCTGATCCACTGGAAGAAATCACCCGCTCGGTTAAGGTTTGGTATAAAGGAAATGAAAAATGATCGACAAACCCTGGGTGAAAAAGTATGATGCGGAAGTACCTGCCTGCCTTGAATACCCGGCTTTTTGTATTCAGGATTTTTTGATCGAGCAGGCACAAAAAAACCCAAACCGGATCGCTTTATATTGCGAAGGTCGGAAAATCACTTATCGTGACTTATTACGAGACAGTCAGTGTTTTGCCGAAAAATTGCTGAAAATGGGCTTAAACCCAAACGACAGGGTGGCGATAGCTCTACCCAACACAATTGAATTTGTAACCGCCTACTACGGAAGCCTGTTGGCCGGGGGGATAGTGGCTGCCATGAATCCCGCTTATCCATTGCCCGAATGGCAGTACCAGGCAAACATCGTAAAACCGGCAGTCCTGATCGGGCCTGCAAAACGGATGGACGATCTGCAGTCTCTACAGAAATCCGGGAATATCCGAAATCTGGTGATTGTGCGCTTCGGCAAAAACGATCCTGCCGTACGTGTTGAAGGAACATGTGTGTTTTATGACAGTATGCTCCATGACTCCAGTGAGAAACCGTTACTACCAGAGATAAAACCGAATGACGCAGCTTTGTTGCAGTTCAGCGGCGGTACAACCGGGCAGCCCAAGGCTGCCCTGGCTTTACACCGGAACGTGGCAGCCAACATCATCCAATTCAGCCGTTGGCTGACCACAATGATAAGTGAAGAAGAAGTCTTTCTGACCATGATCCCGCTGTATCACGTTTACGGGATGGTGATCGGATTGAACGTGGGCATCGCCATGGGAGCTTCCATCGTGTTGGTGCCTGACGGGCGAGACCTTGAAAAAGTATTACAACTGGTTCCAAAATATAAGGTTACTTTTTTCCCCGGTGTTCCTTCGGTCTACCAGGCCATCAACCATAACCAGAAGGTCATGGCGGGCAAGATCAACCTGAAATCCATTAAAGCCTGTATCTCAGGTTCAGCGCCCCTGGCCGCTGAAACGCGCATCCAATTTGAATCTGTAAGCGGGGCAAAACTGGTGGAAGGTTACGGCCTTTCGGAGGCTCCCACGGCCACTCACTGCAATCCGATCAAAGGGGAGAACCGACTGGGTTCCATCGGGCTGCCATTGCCAGACGTGGAGTGCCGGATCATTGATCTGAAAGACAGCAAGACAGACTTGCCTGTTGGAGAGACCGGCGAACTGCTGATCCGTAGTCCGCAGATCATGCAGGAATACTTTGAAAATCGTGATGAGACAAATATTGCCCTAAAGAACGGCTGGCTGCATACCGGCGACATTGCGCGCATGGATGGAGATGGATATTTTTACATTGTCGGCAGGCGCAAGGAACTCATCAAGGTCAACGGTTTACAGGTTTGGCCAATTGAAGTTGAGAAAGTGATCCGGCAATTTCACGGTATTATCGATGTTGTTGTTGCAGGGATCCCTGACGAGGACACCGGCGAGGCGATTAAAGCATGGCTGGTGCTTGAGGATCCGGATGACTTTAATGAAAATGACCTTTTGGATTTTTGCCGACGTTTTTTAGCAGGATACAAGGTTCCGAAAGATGTAGAGATCGTAACGGACTTTCCGAGGTCGGCGGTCGGTAAAGTGCTGCGCAGAAAACTGGTGGAAGGGGAGATGAAAAAGAAATCGGGAGCCTGACGGCTCCCGATAATTATTTATTTTTGCGCGTAAACCGGTGTCGCGTTTTTATGTGGAACAGGCGGCGGGAAGATCTTTTCAAATTCATCTTTTGAAAGTGTCTCCACCTCGAGCAGTTTCTGCGCCACCGCGTCCAGTTCGTCGCGATATTTGGTTAAAAGTTCACGGGCACTATTATAGGCATCGTTGACCAGACTGCGAACTTCTTTGTCGATCTTCTCTGCCACCGATTCTGAATAATCGCGCTGTTCGGAAATTTCACGTCCAAGGAAGATCATTTCCTCTTTCTGACCGTATACCATTGGTCCCATTTCAGAGCTCATGCCCAAGCGGGTAACCATGGTTCTGGCTAACTGGGTAACTCTTTCAATGTCATTGGACGCGCCGGACGTAATATCGTCAAAGACGAGTTCTTCGGCAGCCCTTCCGCCAAGAAGACCGACCATGTCGGTGATCATTTTCTTGCGCGGCATGAGCGTGCGGTCGTCAATCGGCAAGGAAAGTGTGTAACCGGCGGCCATACCTCTGGCAATAATGGATACCTTCTGCACGGGGTCTGCTTCCGGCAGGGCGTTCATGACAACGGCGTGACCGGCCTCGTGGTAAGCCACGATGCGTTTTTCTTCTTCGCTGATCAGTCGGCTCTTGCGTTCAGGGCCGGCGATCACGCGTTCGATGGATTCTTCAAATTCTTTCTGGCCGATGCTTTTCTTGTTGCGGCGGGCGGCCAGGATGGCGGCTTCATTCACCAGATTTTCGATATCAGCGCCAACGAAACCGGGGGTTGATTTTGCCACAACCGGAAGTTCAACTTCAGGTTCAACCGGTTTCCCTTTGATGTGGACCTTGAGGATTTCCTCTCGTCCGCGAACGTCAGGGCGGTCAAGCATAACGCGGCGATCAAAACGGCCGGGCCGCAAGAGAGCCGGATCGAGAATGTCAGGGCGGTTGGTGGCTGCTATGATAATGATGTTCGTGTCGGTATCAAAACCGTCCATTTCAACAAGCATTTGGTTGAGGGTTTGTTCACGTTCATCGTGACTGCCGCCAAGACCGGCGCCGCGCTGGCGTCCGACTGCGTCGATTTCATCCACGAAGACGATACAGGGGGAGTTGCGTTTGGCCTGATCGAACAGGTCGCGAACGCGGCTTGCGCCTACACCGACGAACATTTCAACAAATTCAGAACCGGAAATAGAGAAGAACGGGACTCCGGCTTCACCCGAAACGGCTTTGGCAAGCAATGTCTTGCCTGTGCCTGGAGGGCCGACAAGCAGCACCCCCTTGGGGATGCGTGCCCCCAAAGCCAGGAACTTCTGCGGTTCACGAAGGAATTCAACCACTTCTTTGAGTTCTTCCTTGGATTCATCGATCCCGGCCACGTCCGAAAAAGTTACCGTGGGGTGATCCCCGGTGAACATGCGGGCGCGCGATTTACCGAATGACATGGCGGCGTTGTTGCTGCCTTGAGCCTGACGGAAAATAAAGAAGAACGCAGCCCCCAACAAGATGAAGGGGAGAATGTAGATCAGCGCGTTAAAAATACTGGCTAAAGAACTGGGCGGTTTCACTTCGATCTTGATCCCGTTCGAAGCGGACAAGTCTTCTGCGGTCACGCCGTATGCCAGCAACTGATCCACCAGGGTGGTTTCTGTCTCTTTGGTGGCTGTTTTTTCCGTTATACCATCCGCATAATGGATGGTGAGATTGTTTTCCTGCTCAACTACCCGGCTGATGTTGCCCTGTTTGATCTCATTGGCAAGCTGGTTGATGGTCAAGACCGTATCATCCGTGTTTGCCTTATTAAGATTGAACACAATCAAGGCAATAATCGCAAGAAAGAAGAGTATGTATATCGCGTAAGATTGACTACGTGGTTTCACTATGCCTCCGAACCTTGAAAACCTATAAACCTTTCATTTTCAAAAGGATTATACCAATCTAAAGAGGGGGTTGCCAGCCGATTTTCAAGAATTCTGAAAAGATTAATAAAGCTCTTATATCGATTTTTTTACCTGTTTTTCGCAAGCCGATGAATTTGACGGATGTGGTCAATATCATGCAGTGCGATGAAACGCATTAATTCAAGCAATGTGGTCGGCCCAAAGAAGGAGTGCTGGGCTTTGCGCTGCCATTGATCGCTGTTCAAATCTGACAGAACCTCCAGCGAAACCATGCGCCGCTCCAATAATTCATCCAGTACTTCTTTGGTGCGTGTTCTCTGATAATCTCGCGTTTTGATCCATTCGTCACTATCCACACCGGCAACGAACGGATCTTCAGAAGTCAACACCGCATTAATGCGGGGAATATTGATCTCAGATTCTACATTGGCGAGGTGGCTGACCAACTCCAGAATACTTAATGAATCCTGGTCGGGCGTGTATTTCCAATCTTCTTCTGAAAGTGTTTTGGTCAAAGACTGAATGACCGGAATGGTGGAACGCATAATTGCCAAAACGGCTTCAGAGTCCACGAGCGTTGCTTGATAAGCATTACTGTCAAGACCGGAGATCCAGCCGGATACATCGTGAAGTGTTCCGCTTATGGAGCCCGGATGAACTGATTCAGGCAAAATTAAACCGTCAGCGTTTACCCAGAATCCGGGGATATCGATCTTTGAACTGGGCAGAATATCATCTTTCAGACTGTTTCCAACCATGCAGACGGGTGTTTGCTGCCATCCTTGCAATCCCAGGATCTCGGCATAATAGGCAGGATTCGGTTTGGCAAAATGCATGCTTTCGTAGGACGTGATGAATGAGAACACATTTTGAAGGTCTTCAAAACCACCCCAATTCAAACGGGCGTGTATGGCAATCAACGGGAAAAGCGGATTTGTGGCAACGACAATGTTGTACCCTTCAGAATGGGCATTGTCAATGATCTTTCTGGCTTCAGGGCGAGGGGAAGTCACCCGGATCAATTCATTGTATTGATTCAAATAGAAACCGGTAATGGCTTCATTTACGTCCGCTTTTTTTAGCCCAAGAGCCGGATAGAAAAGCTCATCAAAAACCTCTTCCAGTGTTTTTGAAGGATCATTATTAGCAACCATCATATCGGTGGCTTTGATCAATTGCGGCACCATCTTTTCAGGTGGTACGTAGCTCACTAAAGCCTGAGAGAGCAGTTTTAAATAAGCTGACATAAAACTCTCAAGCGGATTGGTGATCAGCGTGTCGTCGAGGTCAAAAAGTAGGGTAGGTTTCATCAAGCGTCTGGTTTTTCAATGAAGGTGAGATCCTGGTGGCAAAGTTCACAGCCAATTTCAGGGACTTTTACGACGGACTGGGATTTTGAACAAAACGCAGTGACAACCACTTTTTTGGATTTGAGGAAACCTCTCTTGATGGAAACCGTCAAAGTCATGTGCTCACAGGCGTTTGCCCGCGCGATACCCGGCACGGGACATGTTTTGCAAAGATCTGGTGTCCATCTGCCAGTTTGACGGTTAGCACTCAGAAGCCTGCATTCTTCGGTTTTCTTTCCCCTATAATAATCCCCATAAAAATAGGGGCATTCAATGCCAGCTGGCGTTTTCATCTTTTTCCCTTTTTAGCAAACTGTCCCCGTTAAGGGGACAGCAGATTGTCAGTTTCTGGTTATACCCTCGTGACGTATTCGCCGGTCCTGGTATCCACGCGAATGGTATCGTCCGTGGAAACGAAGTAGGGAGTGGCTACTTCAAGACCGGTCTCGGTAGTGACTTTCTTGGTAACACCGGTGGCGGTGTCACCTTTCACAGCCGGTTCGGCGTAGGTGACTTTCAGGTCAACCGTGGTCGGAAGTTCGATGTCAATAGGCTCGCTATTGAAGAAGGTAAGCTTTACTTCCATCTCGGGCTTCAGGAATCCCGCGTAATCTTCAACAACTGAACCGGAAATAGCAGGCTGTTCAAAGGTCTCAAGATCCATAAAATAATACAATTCGCCGTCGTTGTATAAATATTGAACGTTATGGAAATCAAGCCGAACGTCTTGAATACGCTCACCGGAAGTGAATGTTTTTTCCAGCGTGTTGCCTTTGCGCAGGTCACGCGCCTTGATGCGGATGGTGGCGTTGCCGCGACCCGGTTTGCTGAAGGAATACTCGAGCACTTTGTAGAGATACCCGTCCATTTCGAAAACTACCCCTTTGCGAAGATCATTGACATCGATCATATTATTAAAAACCTTTCCTTTACCATAGATTAACGGATGAATTATAGCGCAGCGGTCGAAGGCTGGCAAGTCAGGTTGACATTATTCTAACTAAGAAAAAGTTAACTAGTGCTGTGTCAAATCTGTTTTTGTGTTTTCAAACTGATGGTTTGAACGAAAAATATCGGTTTGAAAATGTTATTTGAGTACTAGGAAAGATGCTTTTTTCGTCCAAGCAAAATGGGACCAACCAGGTCAATGGCCCAAAAAAAGAGGGTCTCAAGCAGGGGAGAGAATACCTGGTACCAGGGCAGATAGACCACTTTGCGCGGATGTCTGATCAGTCGATAGATGCCGTGCGCTACGCTGTTCACGGAGGTGGCCATTTTTTCAGCAGGGACGTTTCCGCCGTTTTCGTGTCCTCTGGCGGCATCGAAGAACTCGGTTTTAATCGGTCCGAGGCGCATGACCGACATGATAACGCCGCTGCCCCGTAACTCACGGTACATGGAGGTTGTAAAGGCGTCCAGAAAAGCCTTGGATGCCGAATATAAGCCAATGCCCTGTTCAGGGAGTTTGCCGACCACGGAACCGATGTTGATGATATGCCCGGCTTTTTTGGTCAGCATGCCCGGAAGCAGAAGCCGGGTCAAATGGGCGACGGCTTCGACGTTTACGGCGATGAGATCGTGTCCGGTTTGCCAGTTCATGGTCTCATAGTAACCATACCAGCCAAAACCGGCATTGTTGATGAGAATGTCGGGGATCAGCCTGTCACGTTCCAAATCAGAGATCAACTGGATGCGGGTTTTTTCAATGGAAAGATCGCATTCATAGTAAAAAGCCTTGCCGTTCTGTGTTTGAATTTTTTCTGCAAGCGCGGATAGCTTTTCCTGGCGCCGAGCGACAAGTACAACGCTGAATCCTTTAGACGCAAGATATTCAGCCGCTGCCGCACCGATTCCGCTTGATGCTCCGGTAATGAGGACGATTTTGGATGCCACGATAGTTTTACCTTGCTGCTATTTTATCCTTGATTTCTTTTTCAAAACACGGGGAAGTCGTTCATGCCACCAGTTGACAGTATCTGAAATGGATTCGCGCATGGACCTGGGGTGATAGCCCAATACGGAACGAGCCTTATCGTTGCTGATGACGGCATTGGTATGCAGGGTTTCGATGCTGTAGGTGGTGAAACGCGGTTTCGAGCGCGACAGCCGGTAATAAAACTGTGTGAATTTCGCCACAAAAGACGCAAACCTGACGGGGATATTGATGAAGTAAGACCTTACGTCCACCAATTCTTTGACAAGGCGCCACATATCCGCGACACGGATCAATTCGCCGGAGAGAATGTATACCTGCCCGGTCTTGCCTTTTTCCCTGGCCAGGATCATGCCCTGAACCACATCCCGAACATCGACAAAATCATAATTGCCTTCGATGAGGAAGTTAACCTTATGCATCATCCATTCCTGAATGAGTACTCCTATCTCGGAGCCTTTGTAATCGTATGGACCAACGACGCCGGTCGGACAAACCACCACAGCCGGGAAGCCGTTTTTGGCTGCATCCAACACCGCCAGCGTAGCCTCGGCTTTGGACTGGTCATAAGCCGCCACGGCTGAATCCGGGTCAATGGGGACGTTTTCATCGATCACGACGCCGTGCGGAATGCGTTTAAAAGCATGGATCGAACTGGTGTGGATAAACTTTTTTACTTTGGCCTTCATGGCAGCTTCAAGCATGTTGAAGGTGCCATTTACGTTTACGTCATGCACAAAATCATCTTTGCCGGGCATGATCGAAATAATGCCTGCCAGATGGAATACATGTTTAATTCCCTTAAATGCCGGCAGCAAGGACGATCTATCCAGAACGTTGCCTTTGGCAATTTCGATATCCAATCCATCCAATGGGGCAAGATCTTCATCGGGCAGAACCAGTGCCCGAACTTTTTCACCGCGTTTAACCAATTCTTTTACCAAGACATTGCCGATATGTCCGGTTGCACCCGTAACCAGATTCACATTTATCTCCTGACACTAATAGATTATTCCATTTGAATTCTATAAAAATGGATAAACTTTGACAGGTTACTAAAGATATATTCGAGGTCATAGTCAGGATAGATTAATAGAAAAAGACCGGAGAGTGCCTCCGGTCTTGATTAGTAACCAGAATTAAGTTATCCGATCTTTGGCTCGATCAAACCGAGATTTCCGTCACGCCTCTTATACAAGACGTTGATCGAACTGGTGTTGACGTTGTAAAAGATGAAGAAATCTTCGTGCGCCACCAATTCCATTTGTTCGACGGCTTCGTTCTCGTCCATGGGGATGAGGGTGAAGGATTTCCTTCTGACGATGGCGGAAGGACGGATCTCGTCTGCATCAGCCGGAGGCTGCATCACTTCGGAGGCAGGGGTTCCATCGCCACGTCCGCGGGCACGTTTTCCTTTAAACCTTTCGATCTGTCTCTGCATCTTATCGGTGGCATTGTCAATCGCAGTCAGCATATCGCCATTACGTTCTTCCGTGCGCAGGATGAATCCCTTTCCGGTAATGGTGATCTGGGCGACCTCACGATCAGAGCGGTTGCGCGCGGATTTTGAATAAGAGAGGTCGAATTTTATGTTTTCAATTGAGGGTAACAACCTTTCAAGACGCGGGACCTTTTTTTCAATATACTCCTTGATTCGATCAGTCAACTCCATGTACTTTACCGATATCTCAACTTTTTGGTCCATTGTTTCCTCCTCACATTTTATGAATTTGACATTGGGTCAAATTGCGGATTTTTGGGATGACGCAGGATAGACCTTGCAACCGATAAACAATAAACTTTTTCTGCACCGGCTTTGCGTATTGCTGACGTACAATTTTGCATGGTGGCTCCGGTTGTGATCACGTCATCGATGATCAAGATATTTCTTGTTTTTAGTTTAGCAGGGTTTGCATAAAAAGCATCCATCAAATTCATAAATCTTTTGTTAACATCCAATGAAATTTGTGTTTCTGTATGTCTGACCCGCGTGACGGCATCATTTGAATACTGGATATCCATTTTTGCAGCAAGATTCCACGCGATCAATGCGGCCTGGTTATATCCGCGTTTTCTGAGCCTGGCGCGGCTCAGTGGAACGGGAATGACCAGATCAAATATCCAATCCGTTTTATTAAGCAGTTCAACCAACGGATCTGCCAGTACTGATCCTAGTGCAAGGTCTTTCCGATATTTCAAGGAATGGATGGCCTTTTTAAGAGGGCCGTCAAAAACAGCCCAGGAACGCATCTGATCAAAGGGCGGGGGATTTTGCATACAATCGGCGCAGTATTTTTGTTTTTTCCCGATCGGATATCCACATTTTTGGCACGTGTTGCCGGTAATTTGTTTGATCTGTGAAAAGCAGTCCATACAAAAAACGGCCCCCTGACTGTCACAGTTGCAGCAGCGAGGGGGATAGAGCCAATCCATGCTGGTCCAAAACAGACCGGATAGACGAAGTATGGTTTCATTTTTCAGGGAAAGACCTGTCATTGCAATGACGCCCTCCCAAGTTACGTTTATAAACCGCCCAGAATTCCTGATTGAAGCACTGTCAAAATTGCCGGAACAAACAAGACGATCAACAGGGAAGGAAAGATCAACAAGGCCATGGGGATCAACATTTTTACCGGCGCTTTGTGAGCTTCCTCTTCTGCCATCTGACGACGTTTGATGCGCATTTGGTCCGCCTGGATGCGAAGAACTTTGGCCAGGCTGACACCCAATTGTTCACTTTGGATCACCGCAGCCACAAAACTGGTCATTTCAGTAAGGCCGATATTGTCTGCCATGTCTCTTAACGCTTCGCGGCGTAACTTTCCAAGCTGGATCTCCTGGATCACACGTTGGAATGACCGTGCAAGTGGTGTGTCCCATTTTTCCGTGACCTTTGACAGGGCTGCATCGAATCCCAAACCGGCTTCAACACAAATGGTAAGCAAGTCCAGGGCATCCGGCATGGCTTTGCGAATGGCTTTTTGACGTTTGGTGATTTTGGTTGACAGTTGAAATTGCGGGAGAAAAAATCCGACGAGGGTCATGACCAGCGTAAACAGAAAGATTTGTCCGGCAGGGAAGGAACTGGTCAGGAAAATCATGAACACCAGCGTAATGCCGCCGAAGATCACAGCGGTGATGAACTGGCTCGACAGAAAAATGGTCGGGTCCATTTTTGAAGGACTTCCAGAGAGTTCCAGTTTTCGCGAAATATTGTTCAACCAGTTTTGCGGGGTGAATTTCATGGTGAATTCACCCAATTTCCTGGCAAGCGGATAGACAACACGTTCGGTAAACGGTTGAGACATCTCGAGTTTTTCGAGATCGACCTGTTCACCGGTTCTGCTGAATTCTTCAAGACGTTCCTGAAGCAGACGGTCGTTTACCGTTTGGGGATTGCGCAGGCCGATTATTACCAATGCCACAGCAATGATTATGATTAGACCGATCAAAATAAATAGCAGAGCCATGAAATCTCCAGTTGTTACACTTCGATATTGCCCATTTTCTTAATGACGAAATAACCAGAAACGATCAATAACGCGGCCACCCCAAGCGAGACGTAACCGCAGGGAATGGGACCCGAATTGGATTCCTTGGAAACCAGCATCATGATGTAATCGCGATTGATCAAGTAGAGGAAAAAGATTACACCCACAGGCAGAACCGAGAGAAAGGTTGCCGATACATCCATTTGTGTGGTCAAGATCCTGATCTCGCCTTTTAAGCGGACACGTTCACGAATGGTGTGTGAGATCGTATCAAGAATTTCAGCCAGGTTGCCGCCAACTTCTCGCTGCACGTTCATGGCAGTGATCACGAGGTCGAGATCGTCACTTGGAATACGGCGAAGCAGGTTGTCAAGGGCTTTTTCTGTCGTAACGCCTAATTGGATCTCTTGAACTACCCTGCGGAACTCATCGCTGATGGGAGGGGGAAGTTCACGGCTTACGGATTCCATGGCTTGCATGACGGAGTAACCGGCTCTCAAGCCGTTCACCATCAATCCAAGCATGTCGCCCAATTGTTCGTTGAACTTGATCAGGCGTTTCTTTTTCTGGCGGCCAACGTAGATGCGGGGAAGGAATGCGCCAACCAAAGCGCCCACGAGCGCAACCACAATGCTTTGGCCCCCGATGAACCACCCTACAATACCCAAAACACAGGCAAAGATGGCCATCAGGGCTACGAATTCACCGGGTTTTAATTTCAGGTCAGCTTGCGCCAGTTCCTTGCTTAATTGATCGCCATAGCTTGATTTTTCAACACGTTTGGTCAACCAATCTGTAACCGGAGCGGCTGCCTCTTTGGACGGCTCATCATACTGAGCCTCTGGTTCCACATATTCGCCAAGACGTTCTTCTTCGGCAGAGCGTCTGCTGTTGATCGAAACAACGATACCGACAACTGTCAGTACCACGACCAATGCACCGCCTACCCAAAGAATGATTACCGGATTCATAGCACTCCCTGCTATCTGTGAGCCCCAATACCGAAAATACTGGGCGGAAGATGGATTCCTGAAGCTTCGATCTTTTCCATAAACTTGGGACGCAAGCCAGTCGGGCGCATACGTCCGATTACCTTATTGTTCTCGTAACCCAACTGTTCATACACAAAGATATCGGTCATGGTGATGACATCGCCTTCCATGCCGGTCACTTCGGTGATATTGACAACTTTACGCGTACCATCACGCATACGTTCCTGATGCACAACCAGGTCGATAGCGGAACTGACTTGTTCACGAATCGCGCGCATGGGAATATCCATGCCGGCCATCATGGTCATTGTTTCAAGACGGGCGAGGGTATCTCGCGGACTGTTCGAGTGCAGGGTTGTCATGGAACCGTCATGGCCTGTATTCATAGCCTGCAGCATATCCAGGGCGGCTTCATCGCGAATTTCACCGACGATAATGCGGTCGGGGCGCATACGCAAGGCATTCACCACCAGGTCGCGGATGGTGATCTCGCCTTTTCCTTCAATATTCGGCGGCCTTGATTCGAGGGTGATCACGTGCTCCTGGCGGAGCTGCAGCTCGGCTGCGTTCTCGATGGTCACAATACGCTCGTCGGAAGGGATGAAACCGGAAAGGACATTCAGCAGCGTCGTCTTTCCGGAACCGGTACCTCCGGAAATGACCACGTTGACCCTTGATTTGACACAGGCATCCAGGAATTGAAGAGACTCGGAGGTCAATGAGCCAAACTGGATGAGCTGGTCAACCGTAAAAGGATTCTTCGAAAACTTACGGATCGTCAACACAGGGCCAACCAATGAGACCGGCGGAATGATCGCGTTCACACGGGAACCGTCCGGCAGACGGGCATCCACGTATGGGCTGGATTCATCGATACGGCGGCCTAGCGGGGCGACGATACGTTCGATAATGCGCATGACGTGTTCGTTGCTTTCAAAGGTAAGCGGCACGCGCTGGAGCTTTCCACGCCGTTCAACATAGATATTCTTGGCGCCGTTGACCATAACCTCGGTGATGGTATCGTCTTCCAGCAGCGGTTGAAGAGGTCCAAGCCCAAGGATCTCGGCAACGATCTGATCAAAGAGCCTTGCTTTTTCTGTTCTGGATAAAACAAAATTCTCTTCGACCAGGATTTGGTCGAATAAACTCTGAATTGTTTTTCGAACTTCAGTGATCTCGGTTACGTCAACGCTGGGATCAAGCTCGGAAAGCAGTTTGTTTTGTACGCGGCTCTTGAGGTCTTGATACGTGTCTTGAGGTTGAGAGCCCATTGATAAAGGTTTGCGTGGCTGCATAGGTGCAGAAGACGGAGCGGCAGAGCTTCCGTTTTGAGGGGAAGGAGACTGGCTTTCTCCGGATTGGATTCTTTTTAAAATAGACATTTAAAATTATCTCCACACTCTTGTTATAACGATAATTCTTCCTGATCTTTTTGAATCCTTGAGCGGATCAACTCGATAAGGCTCATGATGCCTTTTCCGGCGGGCGCGAGTTTATTGTCCACCATAAATGGAATACCCCGGTTCATCGCGTTTGTGGTGATTCTTTCTTCAAACGGAATGGAAACCAAAACAGGTTGTCTCAAGCTTTCGCCGACTCTTTCAGGAGAGATGGCGATCCTCTTATCGTAGCGATTCATGATAAACAAAATTTTGTCACGTGAAATTCCTGAAGCGTCAGCCAGCGACAGGAACTGGTTGGTGCTCTTGATGGATGGGATGTCTTGTGTGGTGACCAGAACAATGTAATCTGAAACGTCAAGACATGACTGTACCACTTCTGTTAAATAGGAGGTGGTGTCAATGATGATGAAGTTATAAAGTTGTTTAAGGTAGTTCAATACCTTTGAGACAGATTCACCCTTATGGGTATCATTCAGTTCGGGATCTTTGGGCGAGGGCATCATGTGCAGTCCCGTTTGTTTATTCTCAACCATTACGTCTTCGATGATCTCCGGGTCGAGATCGTTGGCCCTATCGATCAGATCAAGGATCGAGTTTTTCCCATGTTCATTCAGGAAAACTGCCACGTTGCCATATAAAAGGTTGGCGTCGACAATGGCAACTTTGTTGTCATTGTTTTTCAATCCGACACTCAAGTTCGTAGCAATGGTGGTGCAGCCTGTTCCGCCTTTGGGGCTGTAAACACAAATAATTTTGCCCAGGTTGAGCATTGGCATGCGCATCAACATTTGCGGTGAAAGAGGTCCCGTCATGCCGGTGGGTTGGAAAACAGCCGTCTGTTTCAGTTTTTCTTCATGTGCCAGCTCTCCGGCGCGGCGGATGGCGGCGGTGAGTTCATCGATCATGGGAGGTTTGGTCAGGAAATCACGTGCTCCTGCCAGCATGGCTTTGCGCATGTAGTTGGCATCATTTTGGACTGAAAGTACGACGATTTGAATAAAGGGAACTTTCTTGCGGATGGTTTCAGTAGCTGTGATCCCATCCATATCCGGCATGTTGATATCCATGACAATAACGTCAGGCTTCAACTTTTGGGCAGATTCAATAGCTTCAATACCGGTTCTGCCAGTGCCAACAACTTCAATGTTGGTATCAAATTGAAGCATTCGCAGGATCATCTCTCGCGATTCATCAATATCATCAACTACTACTACATTAATTTTTTCCTGCGATACCATTACTGCTCCGGAGAAAAGGGATTAAGACCAAATCAAGGTTGAGAAAGAATATAGTCATTAAATCCGGGATAAACCAGTGAATCGACTCTCGGTTCAACAGCGTATGGCATTTTCACAGGTGAGGGAATATTCTTTTGTTCCATCACATACTGTAAAGTTACAGGATCGGTCACTATGGCAGTGGCATCTCCAGCGCTTCTGAGTGCAATTGCCAGTTTGCTGCCCGATAACAACATATAGTTCAAAACCAAGGTATCTTGCGGTGAAACGATAAGGGTTACAGAGCCGGAATAAGAATTACTGGATACGGTTGGGGCGACTTCGACTTCGGGGGTTGGTGTGGGAGTCACTGTGCCGGTATCAGTTGCAACGAACATCCCCACCTGAAGAATGGCGGCATCCTGGATGATGGTTTGGCAAACCAGTCTCGGCCTTTGTGTTTCAGATGCGGAAAGGTATATAAATTGATTCGTTGCTGGATCAAGTTCGTAGCGACCGTAGTAGCTTAGAGCACCTTCGCCGCTGGCAACGACTGAAATGGCATTTGCTGTTCCCAAATCCTGTAAAATACCAGGAGGAGAGTAAGTAGTATTGACTGCATTGGGAAGACGGGTTTGGAACTCGGTGTCAAGATCGGTTAACAACATGCAGCCCACAACCATGACATGGTCGCCTTTTTGCGGCGCAAACGCGACACCGGTTTCAGGGCTGATAGGGATTGGAAAAGCAGTCATTCCGTCGGGTATATCGAAGGACGCGAGCGAACCGCCGTCTTCGTGGATGACCATGCTTGTCGTCAGAGGTACTGCGGGATCAATATCGTATTTTGCTTTTGTTCCAACGGCTTCTTCGATCGTGGCAAAGAAGGTACCTTCAGGCACCTGGTTGCGCGGATACTTGATGGTTGTCAAAACATCACTGGTGATCAACGTTCCGCGAGTGATCGTTTGAGCAGCGATTACGATATCCACGAGTTCAACATTAGGAGTCGGGGTGGCTTCTGCCGGCTGGCTGGGATTGGCGCTAATATTAAAAAGTCCGGCTTCTCCTGTGAGCAACAGGTATGCAAGCACTGCGCCCACTGCAATAATCAGAATAATAATAATAAAAATCCTGCTACTTCGTTTTTTCCCTGCAGCCATAAAAATCCTCCTGCTTATAATGCTTCCCTAGTGAACATTACTCTTAATTATACGGCATTGTAAACTGCATTAACTGATTTTTTATCTTGTTAATACATAATTAATCACTTACAAAAGAGAAAGGCTCTGAATTCAGAGCCTTTCTCAAGTAGATCAGCCAAAATTTGTGGCTTAGACGCCTGACAGGGAGTTGTTAATCTTGCTGAAGACTCCACCAATCTGGGGGCCGAGCAACCGAAGAACAACGATAACGACAACAGCGATCAAAACAAGAATCAATGCGTATTCAATTAAACCTTGGCCTTTTTCTTTCGGGGCGAATAACATGGTATTTCTCCTTTCTATAAGAATACAACTAATTTTATTGAATTATATGATGCTGACTTTGGAAATCAAGTTTTTTTACATTACAGCCACTTTACAAAATCAAGCTTTATAAAACATAAATGAAACTTGAATTGTTAGTTTGGCGCTGCTGATAACGAATCGTTAATTCTACTGAAGACGCCGCCAATTTGTGGTCCGAGCAAGCGTAAGACCACGATAACGACAACTGCAATCAAAACGAGAATCAATGCGTATTCAATTAAACCTTGCCCTTTTTCTTTCGGCGCAAATAACATGGAGAACCTCCTTTCATAATAGTATTGATATTAAAGATTATATACATCGAAGTTGGTAATAATCCTATCAATTACCTTACAAAAAAGGGGGTTTTTATTCTATAAAAAACATCGAAAAATCATTTTAATAAAAGATTAATAAAAAAACAGAAGCAAATTAAGATGACATGCGTATATTAATTGTAAGCGATTCAAAAAAATACTATAATCATGTTGAATTGCTAATTATGTAAAACAATGGAGGATACAGATGAGCGATTTGTTTGATCGGGTTACTTCTCAACAGGATGTGATCAAGAAGTTATTTGCCAAAATACCGGGTTTCAAAGGGTACGTAGAACGGGTGGACCGCAGGAATGCAGACCAGCTGCTTCGCGATACGATCTCGGAAAAATTTGCGGCACAATGGCAAAGAATTTCAAGCATCCAGCGGGATCTGGTAAACAGTGGACAACTTGAAGTGCTCGATGATATCGAAATCGCTTCAACCAGACTCCGCCAATTCATTGACCGTATTAAAACCGCTGCTTACGGTTATTCCAGTTTCTTTGAATCTACCAAGATCAATGAAGATGAATTGGCAAAAGTTTACCAATATGATCTGGCTTTGGTTGATTTGGGTGATGAGATTGCCAACGCAGTCGATAACCTGGAAGCTTCAATCGGAACCGATGGTTTGCCTGCTGCCATTCGCAATCTTAACCAAAAAGCGCAGGATTGTGTGGATGCATTCAACAAGCGTTTGGAATTAATGAAGTTCGGGGAATAATCGATTATAAAAATTATCTAAAGGGAGCAGTCAAATGGCAAGAATTTTTGATGTAGTTGAATACGCAAATGAAATGAACGAAGAACTCGTTCATCGTTTTCCTGAAACAGGTGTTGCCGATCTTCGCATCGGTTCACAGGTAATTGTTCGCGAATCACAGCGCGTGGTTTTCATGCGGGACGGTCAGGCTCTGGATTCATTCGGCCCGGGACGTCATACCATTGTCACCGCCAACATTCCTTTGCTGGTCGATTTCATCGGCAAGGCATTCAATGACCGCACCCCGTTCACCGCGGAAGTCTACTATGTTTCCACAAAAGAATTTCCTGATCGAAAATGGGGCACAGCTCAGCCGATCATGGTCAAGAACAGCGGCGTAGGGCTTGGCGTGGCCTTACTACAGGGTTACGGTACCTACAGCTTCCAGATCTCTGATCCGCAGCAATTTGTGACCCAAATTGTCGGCGCCAAGAGTTCTTATCAGCTTTCAGAGATCGAAGGCCGTTTTAGAACCATTCTGCTTTCAAAACTTCAAGACCTGCTTTCAGAAACCGGCGCGAAGAAGAATGTGTTCGAAATTCTGGCACTGACCGAAGAGATCGGCGCGGGAATCCGTGCCAAGGCGCAGGATGATTTCGCGACGCTGGGTATTCTGTTGAAATCGTTCTATATTGGCAACCTGAAACCCTCCGAAAAATCTGCGGAAGAACTGCGCGCCATGGGTATGCTGGATATGGCCACATACGCTCAGCTGCAGGCTTCAGATGCCATGCGTGAGGCAGCCAACAATCCAAATGGCGGCGCCGGCTTGACCTCTGGTATTGGTGCCGGCCTTGGTATCGGGAATGTACTATCCCAGTCACTGGCAGGAATCGGTCAGAACCAGGCGCCTGCCGCCGGTTCTGCTGTCGCGGCAGCCGGATCGACCATCCCATCCGTGATGACCACGGCTGAGGCAGCCAATGTCCTCAAAGTTGCAGAGGCTGACGTGATCGCAGCCATCACCTCGGGAGGATTGAAAGCGAAAAAGATCGGTGAATCCTACCGCATCAGCAAGGAAGCTTTGGAAAACTTCCTTTCAGAATAAAATCGAAGTAAAAAACGACAGCCCGGCCACAACCGGGCTGTTTTTTTATTTTTTTACAAGTGTATAATTCATGAGGCGGTGGATAAAACGAAGAGAAGGTGACTTGATGAGACTTCAAGAATACCAATCGAAAACATTATTCACGATGTATAACATTCCAATCCCCAACGGTCGGATTGCAGAATCCGTTAGAGAAGTAAAACAGATCAGTGAAGAACTTGGCGAAGCAGTCGTGATCAAAGCCCAGGTGCTGACCGGCGCAAGAGGCAAGGCGGGCGGCATTCGAATGGCAAAATCCAGCCAGGAGGCTGAGACAATCGCCAATGAAATGTTGGGGAAGGTAATCAATGGATACGTCACCAAAAAAGTATTGGTGGATCAGTTTGTTAGCATCGAGAAAGAGATCTATCTGAGTATTGCGAATGACAGGATCAATCAAAAACCTGTCTTAATGGCTTCCAGTTTTGGCGGCATGGATATTGAGGAAATCTCAATTGTTTCTCCGGAAAAGATCGTAAAGCGCATCATCGATCCGTTGTTGGGATTGCGTGATTATCAGCTGCGGGATGTAGCGATCAATATCGATCTCGAGCGTTCCTACTGGCAGCAATTCGGCGAGATTATTAAAAACCTTTGGAGAGTTTACGTGGATTGCGACGCAACACTGGTTGAAGTCAATCCGCTGGTGATCACCAAGGACGGCGAACTGTGTGCGCTGGACGCGAAGATCGTAATGGACGACAACGCGCTGTTCAGACATCCAAGTCTGGCTGATTTTCATGACAAAGACGCAGAATCTCCAGCAGAATTCGAGGCCAGAAAGGCAGGTCTCTCTTATGTAAAAATGGGCGGCAATATCGGCTGCATGGTGAATGGTGCGGGCCTGGCAATGGCAACCATGGATATTTTGGAATCATTGGGCGGGAAAGCCGCCAATTTCCTCGATATCGGCGGGGGCGCCAATGCCCAAAAAGTGGAAGATGCCTTAAGGTTGATTTTAGACGATCCGCAAGTCAAATCTATTTTGATAAACGTTTTTGGCGGTATCACCCGTTGTGACGAAGTCGCGAAGGGGATTTTGAACGTTTGCAAAGAGGTGGAGCTTCACGTACCAATCGTTGTTCGCCTCGTCGGAACTCATGACCTTGAAGGCTTGGACATGTTGGAAGGTTCTCCGCTCATTCCTGCGAGAAGTCTTCTAAAAGCGGCCAAAATTGCAGTCAACAAAGCTGCCGAGGGGGCGAAATGAGTATTTTGATCAATAACGAAACACGGCTGTTGGTTCAGGGTGTGACGGGCTATGAGGGGTTGTTCCATACGGAGCAAATGCTGAGTTACAGGAGTAATATCGTGGCCGGTGTGACCCCCGGAAAAGGCGGCGACTGGGTCTTGAACGGAAAGGTACCTGTTTTCGATTCCGTGCAGACGGCGGTTGAAGTTACCGGCGCTAATGCCAGTGTGATCTTTGTCCCGGCCAAATACGTTAGTGATGCCATTTTCGAAGCGGTTGATGCCGATTTACCACTGGTCGTTTGTATCACTGAGGGGGCGCCGATCCAGGATATGATGCGCGTAAGGCAGTATCTTTCATCAAGATCCACAAGGCTGGTGGGACCTAACTGTCCGGGATTGATCAGTCCCGGAGAATGCAAGGCCGGGATCATCCCGGGAGATATTGTCATCCCCGGAAACATTGGTGTTGTGTCGCGTTCAGGAACACTCACTTATGAAGTGTTATATTCCTTAAAACAGAACGATTTGGGAGTCTCAACCTGTATTGGTATAGGCGGCGACCCGGTGAAGGGATTGGGATTTGTTGACATTTTGGAGCTTTTTGAAGCGGATGCCAAAACAGATGCCATCGTTCTGATTGGGGAGATCGGCGGCGATGATGAAGAACGAGCCGCTGAATACATCTCGTCAAGTCTTACCAAGCCGGTGGTGGGTTTTGTTGCAGGTTTATCCGCTGTGGCGGGCAAACGCATGGGGCATGCCGGCGCACTTATTGAAGGGAACCTGGGATCTGCAGATAAAAAGGTCGAGGCGCTTCAATCTGTTGGCGTAAAAATAGCCCGTTCTCCTGAAGAGATTCCGGGCTTGATTACGATCTGATAATTTAATTATTTCAATACTGTTTGATTTCTGGTGACGATTATTTCTTGTGAGAATCGACGTAACTTACCGCATCACCGACGGTCTTGATGTTACGCGCATCTTCGTCGTTGATGTTGATGTCAAATTTTTCGCAGAATCCATCAATCAAGAAGAATTGGTCCATTGAATCGGCCTTGAGGTCTTCAACGAATCTGGTTTCAGATTTCACTTCCTTGGCTTCAACTTTCAGAACATCAACAATAACTTCGGTTACTTTGTCCAGTGTGTCACTCATTATAAAAACCTCCTGGCGGTTTGGGTTGATCTTGGATAAGATAAATTGTAGCTATCCTGAATAATCTGTCAAGGATACATGTACTTTAATCTTTCCTAATAAAAGAACACCCTTTTATTGAAATAGTTGTTCCGTTTTTGTTTTATGGAATCACTTAAGATTGTATACTCTATTTTGGTATACTCACTCAAAGGAAAAGAGCCAGATGGATGAACTGACGCGCAAAACCAGCAAGCGGAAAATGGATCATATTAATATTAATTTAAATGAGGATGTTCGATCCGGTGTGGATGCCGGGTTCGATGATTTTTCATTTGAACATAATCCTTTTCCCGAGTTGGATATTTGCGAAATAGATACTGCCTGTTCCTTTATGGGTAAGTCACTTAAGGTGCCCATTCTGATCTCTTCGATGACCGGTGGGACGGAAGAGGCATTAAAGATCAATGTCAATCTGGCAAAAGCGGCCGAATCACGCGGTGTCGCTCTTGCGCTTGGATCCGGAAGGCCGGGACTTGAATCAGCGGAAGCAGCCAAAACCTATCAACTTCGACAATGGGCGCCTTCCATCCCAATTTACGCCAACCTGGGGGCAGTTCAGCTGAATTACGGCTGCGGTCTGGATGGGTGCAGGCGGGTGGTCGAAATGGCCGGGGCCGACGCATTGATTCTGCATTTCAACACCCTGCAGGAAGCTCTTCAGCCTGAAGGTCAGACCAATTTTTCAGGGCTATCAAAAAAGATCGAATCGATCTGCTCAAAACTGGACGTGCCTGTGATTGCCAAGGAAGTGGGCTGGGGCATTAATGCCGCCGCCGCAAGAAGGCTGGTGGATCTGGGTGTTGCCTGTATCGACGTTGCCGGGGCAGGCGGCACTTCCTGGTCTGAAGTCGAGAAGCACCGCAATTCGTCAGAGGAGCGCATTCGCATCAGTTCCCATTTTCGAGATTGGGGCATCCCAACAGCGGAAGCTGTGCTGGAGGTGTGTTCCGCGCTGCCGGAAATTCCGGTGATCGCTTCGGGCGGCTTGTGTAAAGGAATTGACTTTACCAAAAGCCTGGCCCTGGGCGCTTCACTGTGCGGCATGGCGGGAGGTTTTCTAAAGGCGGCTTCTCAATCTGCAGAGGAAGTCATTAACTTGATTGATGAATTAAGTCTGGAAATGCGCATAGCCATGTTCGCTGTCGGTGCAAGAGACATAGAGGCGCTCAAGCGATCAACCTTGAAAAGAAGGAGTCTGGGTTGATGGAAACAGAGAGTATTCTGGCTGAGATGCGCGAAGCGATTGATAGAGAATTAAAGATAATTATTTACGAAACAATGCAGAATTATCCTGCCGAATACGTTTCGATGCTTAATTATCAACTGGGCTGGGAGGGGGACGGCAGCAATCAGTCTGCACAGGGCAAACGCATTCGACCCATGCTGGTTTTGCTGGCGTGCCAGGGTGTCGGCGGTGATTGGCGCAAGGCTCTTCCGGCGGCAGCAGCGGTTGAACTTGTCCATAACTTCTCACTGATCCACGACGACATACAGGATTGCAGTGAATTACGGCGCGGACGTGCGACGGTATGGGTGAAATGGGGCAACGCGCAGGCGATCAACGCCGGTGACGCCATGCTCACCCTGGCGCACCTTGCCATCTTACGGTTGTCCGATTTTCTGAACGATTCAGATGTACTTAATGCAGTTGAGATCATGCAAACCGCCTGCCTGAAATTAACCAGAGGGCAGCACCTCGACATTGCGTTCGAGGACAAGGACGATCTGCCAATGGACCTCTATTGGAAGATGGTGGAAGGAAAAACCGGCGCGTTACTGGCGGCCTGTTTAAGTCTGGGGGCTTTATGTGGCAATGCGTCAAACCCGATAATTGAAAGTTTGTATGATATCGGCATCAAAATAGGCAACGCATTTCAGGTACAGGATGACTGGCTTGGGATTTGGGGAGACAATGAAGTAACCGGCAAATCGTGTACCAGTGATCTGTCCGCCAAAAAGAAGACCTATCCGATCTTGCTGGGCATCCATCAGGGGAAGGATTTTTGCAAAGCCTGGAAATCAATGGATGAGATCGATGGTAAAGCAGCCGCAGAATTAGCCAATTTGCTTGAAGCGGAAGGTCATCAAACCGCTACCAAAGAAATGTTTGAACAGCTTTATCATGACGGTTTTGGAGAATTGACTGCATTACCGAGTAATGCTGAAAAGATGCAGCCATTAATTGATGTGCTGCAGGGATTATTCGGCAGGATCAAATAGACAGGTTTATTTAATTGGGGGAAGCAGGATCTTGTACTTTTTTGCCAAACCTTTTTTTGATGTTTCTTTGGCCAATGTCGAGAGGCTTTGTCCGCTCTGCGGGTCAATCAGATCAGGCAAGAGTTCTGCAATCGGCAGCATGATGTGGGAATAGCGGAATAATGCCTGATCCAGTATCTCTCCGTTGAAGATAATGATGTCCAGATCGATTGTGCGTGGGGCGTTCTTGTCAGGGAACCTTATACGTCCAAGCATGTTTTCGATATGCTTAATGCAGCTCATTTTGAGCATAGCGGCTTCTTTTTCAGTGTTAACGTGAACAGCGGTATTTAAGAAATCAGGCGCATCGCCGCCTACCGCTTTGGTTTGCCATGTTGTCGATATTTCCAGCAGGTTGCAGTTCTTCTGCAGGTATTCAAGCGCCAGAAGGATGTTCTTTTCCGGCTCGATATTGGATCCAAGCAAAAGGTAGGCATCATTCATTATGAATTGGTTCTGACGATCTCAACCCCGACCGAGCGGGAGAAACGAACCGCGCCGGGTTTTTCCACTCTCACCAACACGCTTTGTACTTTTTTGTCGTCGAGAACCAGACGGGCAATATCTTCCGCGAGAGCTTCCACGGTATAGCGTTTGATGCTTTCAGTATGCGCCAACACTTTTTTGGCAACCGTGCGATAGTTGACAGAATCTTCCACGTTATCCGATTTTCCGGCTTTGGTGATGTCGGAAAACATTTCAATATTGACCAGAATATCCTGGGGCTGTTCGCGTTCGCGTTCGGAAATCCCGATCACGCCGCGGATGAGCAAGTCTTTGATGAAAATTTTATCCATTGAACTCCTTGATGTTTATGAAAGATGCCTGCCGCCGTCCAGGTGGATGATCTCACCGGTTATGTATGAGGGGGCACTCAATAAATAGGTGACAAGATCGCTAAGTTCTTCAAGCTTGGCCCAGCGCTTCATGGGGACGTTCTTGATCAGGTCGGCGGAAAAATCCTCATCGCCGGGCGGCAGTATGGCTCCCAAAGCGATGCCGTTCACAGTAATTTGAGGGGCCAGTGATAGCGCAAGCGTCTTCGTCAGGGCAGCAAGCGCCGATTTGCTGATCGTGTAGGGGAAATGATCTTTTCCCGGTCTGAGAGCGCGCCAATCCAGAATGTTGATGATCTTGCCAACATTCTCGGATTGATAACGCAACGCAAAAACCTGGCTTAGCAGAAACGGAGCAGTCAGATTGATCTGAAGATGTTCATTCCAATCTGTGATGGTTGTATTGGTCATGTTCACCTGTTTAAAGATGGCCGCGTTATTGATCAAGGCGGAAATAGGGGCAATGTCAAATGCCGAACTGATCAGCGATTGCACTTCAGCGCAATCCAGCAAATTGGCCTTGAGGATCCAGACTTGCCTGCCAAGTGCGCGGATCTGCTCAGCGGTCTCTTGCGCTTCAACAGGTGAGTGGGCATGGTGCAGGATGATGTCAGCACCTTGCTCTGCGGCAGCCAGCGCCATGACTTTACCAAGCCGGCGCGCACCTCCGGTGATCAAAATCGTATTCCCCGCAAGACAGTCAGGTGACTTGTTCATAGCTTTAATAGTAGGGGTGAAAACTCCGTCTGTCAATAGACATTTTTAAAAAAGTATTCTTAACAATACTTGACAAGCAATTACCGAAAGAATATACTCATTCTACACCCCCCCCTCCCATAGGGGGGGGTAAAAGGAGGCTTATGAAGCATGAATCAAGTTTGGTGAGATTAAAAACCATTGAGGGTCACATCAGAGGGATCACCCGTATGGTCGAAAATGAGGAATACTGCATTGACCTGATCAGACAAATACAGGCTGTGCAGGCCGCCTTGAACAAGGTGTCATTAACGATCCTAAACGAGCATCTCAATTCATGTGTCATAACGGCCATTCGTGGTGAAGATCCTTCAGAGAGAGAACGTGTATTAAAAGAAATTGAAGAAATATTTGAGCAAAGCACAAAAGTATAACCAAGGAGTAAAAATGCAAACCGTAAAATATTCTGTTCCATCGATCAGTTGCAACCATTGTGTGCATACCATCAAAACCGAATTGGGTGAACTCGACGGCGTAAGTGCTGTAGAAGCAGACGCATCAACCAAAGAGGTCGTTGTTCAATATGAAGATCCTGCGACACAGCAAGGCATTGAAGAGCTGCTGGCGGAGATCAATTATCCGGTCGAAAAATAGCAGAAAAGAAAAACCATGAGTGAAATCAAGCAAGTTATTTTGCCTGTTACCGGAATGACTTGCGCCAACTGCGTAGCGGCCATTGAAAGAAACCTGAAAAAGGAAAAATCCGTACTTTCAGCCACGGTAAATCTATCCAATGAAAGGGCCGCCGTTCAATATGACGCGTCAGGCGCCAATCTTGAAACGCTGATCTCCCGTATCGAAAGAGCCGGATACGGTATCGCCATCGGTGAAGCGGATCTGTGGATCAAATCATTGTCCGACGCGAATGACGCAGCCCGTCTTGAAAAGAAACTGAAAACAATTGACGGGATACTCGGGATTAAGGTTAATCTGGCCACGGAACACGCACGCGTGAATTATGTTCCAACGATCGTAAGCCTGGGAGAAATCCAGGAAGCGATCCGTCGCGCTGGATTTTCCATGATCGAAACCGGCGATGGACAGGTGGACGTTGAGGCGCGGGCTCGCCAGGCGGAGATCGCTCAGCAGAAAAAACTGCTGACGGTCGGCATCCTGTTTTCACTGCCGCTGCTGATCCTTTCCATGGGCGGGGATTTTGGTCTCTTCCCGATGGAAGTCACGCACCAAACCTGGTTCCGGTTGATCCTGATGGCGCTGGCAATCCCGGTGCAGTTCTACGTGGGCTGGCAGTATTACGTAGGTGCTTACAAATCCATCCGCAACGGCTCCGCGAACATGGACGTTCTGGTGGCGCTGGGATCTTCCACGGCTTTCCTGTATTCCATCCCGGTAACCTTTGGATGGCTCAGCGGACACGTCTATTTCGAAACTTCGGCGATCATCATCACGCTGATCAAGCTGGGCAAGTTCCTTGAAGCCCGTTCAAAGGGAAGAACAAGCGAAGCCATTAAAAAACTGATGGGATTGCAGCCGCAAACCGCTCACGTGTTGCGCGACGGCAATGAAGTGGACGTTCCTGTTGAAGAACTGCAGGTCGGCGACCTCATTTTGGTAAAACCGGGCGAGAAGGTGCCTGTGGATGGCGAAGTCCTGGAAGGACAATCCACGTTGGATGAATCCATGTTAACTGGTGAATCCATGCCTGTGGAGAAATCCAAAGGGTCATTGGTGATCGGTGCCACGCTCAATAAAACAGGTTCGTTTAAATTCAAGGCCACAAAGGTCGGCAAAGATACCACACTGGCGCAGATCGTTCACCTGGTTGAAGACGCCCAGGGCAGCAAGGCCCCCATCCAGCGTCTGGCTGACCAGGTTTCGGCTGTCTTCGTACCGGCAGTGATCGTATTGGCTGTATTGACTTTCTTCGGCTGGTTCTTCTTTGGTCCTGCCGTAGCGGCGGATTCAGGCGTCAGCCAGTTTTCACGAGCGTTGATCAATATGGTTGCCGTGCTGGTGATTGCCTGTCCGTGCGCTATGGGGCTTGCCACCCCAACCGCCATCATGGTTGGCACTGGCAAGGGAGCGACCAACGGCGTGTTGATCAAGACTTCCGAGGCGCTGGAACGCCTGGGGTCTGTCCGCACGGTGGTGTTGGACAAGACCGGCACGATCACCAGAGGACAGCCTGAAGTCACCGATATCCTGCCTGTATCGAATGATGTTGACGCAAGCTGGTTTGAAATGGCAGCCTCTCTGGAGAAATTCAGTGAGCATCCCCTGGGCGAGGCCATTGTGGCTGAAGCCGGCAATCGGTCGATTAAGTTAGTTGAACCCGACTCTTTTACTTCAGAGACCGGCCTGGGTGTTCAGGGTGTGGTCAAAGGGAATAAAGTCATTGTCGGTAATCAGCGCATGATGAAGCAATATCAAGTCGCGTTTTCAGCGCTTGACCAACGCATTGCAGAACTGCAGAAAGCAGGCAAGACGCTGGCTTTCGTTGCCCTGGATGGCAAACTGGCGGGTTTGATCGCCATTGCAGACCAGGTCAAGGAAGGCTCACCGGAAGCGATAAAAGCGATACATGACCTAGGTCTGGAAGTGGTTATGATCACCGGTGATAATAACCAAACGGCCGACGCGGTTGCTTCTCAGGTTGGGGTTGACAGGGTTTTAGCGGAAGTGCTGCCAGCCGACAAGGTTGCTGAAGTGAAGAAACTGCAAGCAGAAGGCTTGCACGTGGTCATGGTGGGAGACGGCATCAACGACGCGCCCGCGCTTACGCAGGCCGATGTCGGCATTGCCATCGGGACCGGTACGGATATTGCCATGGCTTCCGCTCAGGTGGTGCTGGTCAGCGGTGACCTGCGAGGAGTGGTTAAAGCGATCAAATTGTCGCGTTACACCTTGAGGACGATCCGGCAAAACCTGTTTTGGGCATTCTTCTACAACGTGATCTTGATCCCGGTGGCGGCTTTTGGTCTATTGATACCGATGTTGGCCGCTGGCGCTATGGCTTTTAGCAGTGTTTTTGTGGTCAGCAATAGTTTAAGGTTAAACCGCAAAAAAATTGGCTGAAAAGCTTAAAAATTGTTTGTCTAGACAAAAAGTATCGCTCATTTTTGTCCTTTGTAACCTGCGAGTGGTAAAATAACGCATAGTTTTCACGGAGGATAGGATGAGCGATATTATTGAAAATAAAGCAATCAATACACTAAGATTTTTATCTGCTGACGGCGTTCAAAAGGCAAAATCAGGCCACCCCGGCTTGCCAATGGGAACTGCGGCTATTGCCTATACCATTTGGACAAAGCATTTGAAATTTGATCCAAAGGATCCGGAGTGGGCGGACCGTGATCGTTTCATCCTGTCGGGTGGACATGGATCCATGTTGCTATACAGCCTGCTTCATTTAACAGGTTATGACGTTTCACTCGAAGACTTGCAGAGTTTTCGCCAGTGGGGTTCCCGCACTCCCGGACATCCCGAATATGGACATACACCCGGCGTGGACGCCACCACCGGTCCCCTCGGACAGGGACTCTCCAATGGTGTGGGTATGGCAATCGCCGAAGCCCACCTGGCGGCTGAATTCAACAAACCCGATCAAAAGATCGTTGATCATTACGTTTACGGCATTGTCACCGATGGTGACCTTCAGGAAGGTGTTGCCAGTGAAGCCGCCTCTCTTGCCGGACATTTAAAACTGGGAAAGATAATTTATTGCTACGATGACAACCGCATCACCATTGACGGACCGACGGATATTTCATTCTCTGAGGACCGCGCAAAACGGTTTGAAGCCTACGGCTGGCACGTTTCCTTCGTCAAAGACGGCAACGATGTGGAAGAGATCGACAAGGCCATTACAGCCGCCAAAAAAGATCCGCGCCCGTCGCTGATCGTTTGCCGCACCCATATCGGTTTTGGTTTGCCGACCCGCCAGGATACCCCCAAAGCGCATGGTGAACCGCCCGGTGACGAAGAATTGAACGGCGCCAAACAAAAACTTGGCTGGCCTGAAGAGCCGCGTTTTTACATTCCTGAAGACGCTAAGGCTGTTTTCGAGAAGGCCGCTGCCAAAGGTATGGAAGCGCACAAAGCCTGGGATGGAGCGATGGACCAGTACGCCAAAGCCTACCCGACTGAAGGCAAGGAATTCACCCGCCGTATGAGCGGAAAACTCCCGCAAGGCTGGACATCTGCTTTGCCGGTCTTCCCGACCGACGAAAAGGGAGTTGCCTCCCGTGTGGCATCAGGCCAGACCTTGAACGCACTGGCCGCCGTCCTGCCCGAACTAATGGGCGGTTCCGCGGACCTGACCCCCTCCAACAATACCTGGCTGAAAGAATCCACAGCCTTCCAGCCCGACAATCACATCGGACGCTACCTGCACTACGGCGTGCGCGAGCACGGCATGGCGGCAGTGGTGAACGGCATGGCCTATCACAAAGGGCTGATCCCATTTGGGGCAACCTTTATGGTGTTTACCGATTACATGCGCGGCGCGCTGCGCGTTTCAGCACTTTCACACCTTCAGACCATCTGGGTGATGACCCACGACAGCATCGGCCTGGGTGAAGACGGCCCGACACACCAGCCTGTGGAACACCTGGCCGCCTTGCGTGCCATCCCGAACTTGAACGTCATCCGTCCCGCGGACGGCAACGAGACCGCGCAAGCATGGCGTGCTGCGATCGAATATCAGAACGGTCCCACCGTTTTGGCGCTGTCACGACAGGCGCTGCCTACCGTTGATCGCGGCCAGACCGCGTCCGCGGAAGGGACGCTCAAGGGCGCTTACGTTTTAGCCGATCTTGGCAAAGGCAAACCTGAGATCATTCTCATGGCGTCAGGCTCTGAAGTTGATCTGGTCTACAAAGCCGGACAGAAACTGGCAGAAGCAGGCCATTCTGTGCGTGTCGTTTCCTTCCCGTGCTGGGAATTGTTTGAAAATGCCGGCAAGGAATACCAGGACAGCGTCTTGCTCCCGGGTGTCAAAGCCAGGCTTGCCGTTGAATGCGGCATTGCCCAGGGCTGGGAAAAATGGACAGGCTCAGATGGCAAGATCATCGCAATGAAGGGTTACGGCGCATCCGCACCGGCCGGTATTTTGATGGAAAAATTCGGTTTTACTGTTGAAAACGTTATCAACGAGGCAAACTCATTACTCGGTTAGGAGAAGTACAAATGAAAATCGCAGTTGCATGTGACCATGCCGGTTTTCCTCTGAAAGATGAAGTAATCGCAACCGTTGAAGAATGCGGTTCAGAAGTGATCGACCTTGGCACCTATGACCAGGAGCCGGTCGATTATCCAGATTACGCGGAAAAAGCCGGCCGAGCTGTTTTGCAGGGGCTGGCAGACCGCGCCATTCTGATCTGCGGATCGGGCGTAGGCGCAAGCATCGCGGCAAACAAAATGAAAGGCATCTATGCCTGTATTTGTCATGACGCCTACTCAGCCAGACAAGGCGTTGAGCATGACAATATTAACGTCCTCTGCATGGGCGGCCGTGTGATCGGCCCCGAAATTGCGAAGGATGTGGTCAGGTCTTTCCTTGGCGCAACTTTTTCTGCCGAAGAAAGACACCTGCGCCGCTTTGGAAAGATCAAGAAAATCGAAGAAAACAGAAAATAGGCATCACCATAAGGTGATCAGCAATATTTTGGAAGGTTTATGGTGATACAGTGAAAAGAATAGACGCGCTTCATGAATTGGGACAATCCCTTTGGTATGACAATATCCAGCGTTCCCTGCTGGATAACGGCCAGTTGAAAGCCATGATCGATAACGGCGAGATCAAAGGTGTAACATCCAACCCCAGTATTTTTCATAATGCGATCGCGAAAACCAATGATTACGATTCCGCGCTCAAGCCGCTGGCCTGGGCGGGCTTCTCTGCCGAAGACATCTTTTGGGAACTTGCCGTAAAAGATATTCAGGATGCGGCTGACCTTTTTGCTCCGCTTTACAAGAGCAGCAATCGCAAAGACGGTTACGTCAGCCTGGAAGTCAGTCCGTTTTTGGCACGTGATACCAAAACGACGGCCAGCGAGGCCAAACGGTTGTGGAAGAAGGTTAATCGGCCCAACCTGATGATCAAGATTCCGGCCACCAAAGAGGGCCTGCCTGCCATCAGGCAGACCATCGCCGAAGGCATCAACGTTAACGTGACCTTGATCTTTTCATTGAAGCGCTATGAAGAAGTGATCGACGCTTTTCTATCCGGTCTTGAAGACCGCCTGCAAAAAGGCGGAAGAATTGATTCGATCGCGTCGGTGGCTTCATTCTTTGTCTCTCGTGTAGACACCAAGGTCGATGGCCGACTGAACGAGTTGGCAGAAAAAGACCCCAGGAATAAATCGATCAAAGCCCTGCTTGGCAAAGCCGCCATCGCAAACGCGAAGCTGGCCTATGAGGGTTATAAAAAGGAATTTTCAAGCGAACGGTTTACTAAACTGAAAGAAAACGGCGCGCAAAGTCAGCGTGCCTTGTGGGCATCCACGAGCACCAAGAACCCCGATTATCGGGACGTGATCTACGTGGAAGAGTTGATCGGCGATGAAACGGTGAATACCGTTCCTCCAGCGACATTGACGGCTTTCGCGGATCACGGAAAATCCGTTTTGACCATTGAAAAAAACCTGGAACAATACAGGCAGAATATTGCCGATCTTGAAGGACTGGGAATTTCAATGGATGCAGTAACCCAGGAATTGGAAGAAGAAGGTGTCAAGTCTTTCTCGGATGCATTCACTGCTTTACTGAAAAGTGTTGAAGACCGGCGTGTTGAACAAAGCGGCGGTCTCGGCAGCCTCAGTGGAAAAATTGGAAAACGTCTGCAGAAACTGGAAAAAGCCAATTTTGTGGAAAGAATGTACGACCACGATCCGCTGCTGTGGACGAAGGACAAAAAAGGCCAGGATGAAATTCGCATCCGCATGGACTGGCTGACCGCTCCCTGGGATTCGGAATACCTGTTGCCTGACCTTGAAGCACTCTTGGCAGACTGCCGCAAAGCCGGATTCACGCACGCGCTGCTGTTGGGCATGGGCGGGTCGTCACTGGCTCCTGAAGTGCTCAGAATCGTTAACGGTTTGACCGAATTCAAAGGCAAAGCCGGTCTCGATCTGGCCGTTCTGGATTCGACCAACCCGGACGAGGTACTGCTGGCGCGTCAGCGCGCGCCGTTGAAAAAGACACTCTTTATCGTTGCCAGCAAGTCAGGCACGACAGGCGAGATCAACGCTTTTTACCATTATTTCTGGGAAGAAGTCTCCAAAGAAGTTGGCGATAAGGCGGGTAACCACTTCATTGCCGTCACCGATCCGGGGACCAAACTGGATAATCTGGGCCGGGAACGCAATTTCCGCAAGGTCTTCAATGCCAATCCGCGTGTGGGCGGAAGGAATTCCGCGCTCACTGCCTTTGGGCTGGTACCTGCGGCACTCGTAGGATTTGATGTTAGAGAATTCCTCAAAAAAACACAATCCACCGCGAGCCAGTGCAAACCTGAGAATCCAATCTCCTCCAATCCGGGTGTGGTGCTGGGCGCGTTGATCGCAGAAGCCGCTCTGGCCGGACGCGACAAATTGACCGTCGTGACGGATTCTGAATGGTTCGCCTTTGGCAACTGGATGGAACAATTGGTTGCCGAAAGCAGCGGCAAACAGGGCAAGGGTATCGTCCCTGTGGCCATTGAACCTGAGCAGTCAGCGGCAAAATATGGGAAAGACCGCCTGTTTGTCTATTTTGGCAAAAACAGCGCGGAAAACGCGCAATGCAAAGCCTTACGACAGGCCGGACAGCCGCTCATCTCAATGGACATTGATTCGTCTTACGATCTGGGCAGCCAGTTCTACCTTTGGGAAGTTGCCACGGCGGTAGCCTGTTCGATCCTCGGAGTCAATTCCTTTGACCAACCCGACGTACAGGACGCAAAAACGCGCACGCTGAACGGGATCGCGGCCTATAAAGAGACCGGAAAACTGGAATTCGGTGAAGCAGTTGCTTCATTTGACAATGGCAAGCTTTATTCAAACCAAAAACTGGACTGGAAAAAGGCGGACTCCATCAAGGCAGCCATTGACCTGTTCCTGGCAAAGAAAATTCGCAAGGGTGATTACATTGCCATCAACGCCTTCCTGCCTCGCACACCCGAAATGGAAAAGGACCTGCAGGAACTACGCAAAGAGTTGATGGATACCTACGGCAATGCGGTAACGCTTGGTTTCGGTCCGCGTTTCCTGCACTCCACCGGGCAGCTTCACAAGGGCGGCCCCAATACCGGAGTATTCATCGAGATCACCGCGGATCCTGAAAATGATATGGAAATCCCGGGTGAAGGGTTGAGCTTTGGCACCATGGCCATGGCGCAGGCCCTGGGCGACTATCAGGCCCTTGAAGCCAGAAAAAGACGCGCCTTGCGCATATACCTGAAGAAACCTTCCATCAAGAACATGTAGAATTGATTTAACTAAAAACTCCGGCTGCTAAAGCCGGAGTTTTACTATCTTGCTGAGCTTACTTTTTTCGTGAAAGGAGTCCTGACAGACCTTTGAAAAACCGCGTGATCAGAATGGTAAAGAAAAACGTTTCAAAGGGGTGGGAAAGCGACCATAATATACCCTGTCCGACCTTGCGGACGAGTGAAATCCCTGCAGCCGGGCGTTCCGGAGGCAGCGCATCCGTATCCCAGTCAAGACTGATCAGGCGGTCGAGAAATCTTTGTTCCACACAGCCTTCCAGGCTGAAAATGTAAAGATGATCCACGGCTTTACTTGCCAGCAACAGATCGCGTTTCAGGTTGATCCAGCGCAGCGTTTTCAGGGGCGGGACGCCCTCAATTTCGACACCGCCGCCGGTGCTGCCGACGCCCACCGCTTTTGCTTCCTTGGCGTAGCTCCACAAGATGGAATCCGCATGGACGGGGAAGAAGCTGGAATAAAGCATCAAGACTTCGCGGTCTGCCGGCAAGGGGGGGATGCCCAGTGTTTTTGCCAATACGTTTGATCGGGCGGCCCGTTCATCGATCACAGTGGGGAACTGGTAGGTTTCCACGGCATAGCCATCCGCGCGTATGTTTTGGAGAAGTGCGCGGGCTTCGATTTCAGCATCCTTGAAATTGTTGCCGAATATAAAACGTCTTACAAGAGGAAAAACCTGATTGAGAGGCCGTTTTGAAAGCGCGCCCATTGTACCGATTTTCGGTTCGATATCCAGTCCAACGGCGGCAAAGGATAACTTATATTTATTCTTCCACGTTTCGAATTCGGAATAGCGCTGAACGGTTTCCTGGATGGTATCAAGACTGGTCCAGTAGCCTTGTTCCGCGGGGAGCAGCAGCCATGCGGTCACAGGAACGCCCGCGTGGTTCAGTTTTTTTACGACGTCAGCGCGCTGCTTCGATAGATCAAGCAAGCCGAGGCTTAAGTTGGCGTCTATTCTCTTCAGGAAGTCAATAACTGTCCCGTCATGGAAGAGGTCAACCAGAGCCTGGCTTTCAAGCTCGCAAAAAAAGGTAAGAGAGGGTCTGTTCATTTATTTTCGTTCAAACTCCAGCATAACGATCGAGGCGGGTTTCATGACAAGATGCCATCCACCATCGTTTTTCTTTAGTTTTGGGCCATCCTGGATTTTGACCTTAAAAGGATGGGCAGCCGTATTGGCATCCAGCGGATGGGAGGCGGCGACTTCAAGACTGTTTGCCGGAACACCATCCAGTGAAAAACTGACCTCCAGGCGATTTTCAGGCAGGCGGTTAATTAGCAGCAGGGTAAGCCGCTTGCCGTCTTCGCTGACGGTCAGAAGCTGGTCCAGACCGGGGACGTTCTCGTGGGCATAGATGTTCTTGCCCATGGCCTTGTTCGAAAAGGTCGGACATTGGCTGATGGAAGAGACGACACGCCTTTCCATCTGGTTGAAGAGGATGAAGGGCGGGAATAATGCCGTTCCGATGGCCGTATCCGCGTTGGTGTAGATCAAAGGCAGCACGTTCACCAATTGCGCCAGGTTGGTCATGCCGAGGGTATTGGCATGGCGGTAGCAGGCTGCCAACAAAGAGGCGGCATAGATCGCGTCTCGCATGGTGTAGATCACCTGGTGCATGCTGCCGGCGTCCGGCGGAGGAGAAAGCCAGACGTTCCATTCGTCCAAAGACTGAAGGATCTTCTTGTTTGGAGAATAGTCCGCGATCTCTTTTTCAATGCGCGTGATATAGGTTTCGATGTCTATGGGGGCGGCGCAAACGGTCTTATAGATTTCCATCGGGTCAGAGAGATCGTTCCAGCCGTCCGCTCCGGGTTGGTAGATGTGCCAGGACAGATAATCGAACTTATCGCCGGCTTTCGAAAGGACTTCCTTGTTCCACAAGGCGGCCGGGTCGTTCTCGTCCGCGGTGAGGGGAATGTCGCCTACTGCCACCAAAATGATGGATGGATCAGCCTCTTTCATAGCCATAATGAAACGCAGCATGCGTTTGACGTATTCCGAAGCGCTGGTGGTGCCGATCTGCCAGACGCCCCAAACCTCGTTGCCGACTCCCCAATATTTCACGCCGTAAGGCTCGGGATGTCCGTTGGCGGCGCGGCGTTTGCCCTGTTCCGTAGTCTCGGGGTCGTTGCAGTAGGATACCCAGCGGGCGGCTTCTTCTGGCGTGCCGGAGCCGTCATTGACCACCAGCAGCGGCTCGGTCCCGACCAGATCGCAAAAGGCCAGGAATTCGTCCGTGCCGATCAGATTGGATTCTTCAGCCTGCCAGGCGGCATCATGGCGCGGCGGTCTTTTATCTTTGGGGCCGATGCCGTCCTCCCAGTGATATCCGCTGGCAAAGTTGCCACCGGGATAGCGGATCAGAGGCGGATTCAACTGTTTGATGAGATCGAGGGTGTCTTGCCTTAACTCGGAACCGTCCGAGGTCCAGATGCCGTCGTACACGCAGCGTTCCAGGTGTTCCACAAACTGTCCCAGAAGAAAGGGAGAAGCCTCTCCAGAAACTTTGCTCTCGTCGAACTTGATCGAAGCTTCAAGGGGAGGGGTAAAGCGTGTAAGCAGGTAGGGTTTGATCTTTCTTTGTTTGACCTTTTCTTTTTTCTCAAGGAGTGAAAAAACAATTTCTCCCACTTCTTTGGTATCCGCTTTGACCACAATGTTCGACGTCAAAGGCTGTTCCTCAACAGAAACCAGGATCTCAACACCGACCGGCGTGAGAACGGGATTCTCGAGAGAGATATTGTCGGCAGTTTGGGCCGGTGTGACTGAGGAAGAGAAGGTGACCGAAGTATCCGGGACCGGTGAATTATCATTGACCAGATTGAATTTTGTAATGGTCGCGGGCGCAAAGGTATTTTTGATGATGAAAGAAAAGCCCGTTCCGCTTTTTTTCAGACTGCCCGGTACGACCAGTTTTCTTAGAACAAATTCAGGAATTGCCATTTTTTACTCCTGGAAGAGAGCTTTAGATTTTTTTCTTGCTGCGCATGGTCAGCAAGGGGATGGCGGCCAGCAGCGTTGCGACGCCGGCTGCCTGGAAGATCAACGAGGTTGGGATGAAGCCTGCCTTCCCGTCAATAACAGCAGAAATACCGTAGTGGGTAATTAACCAGCTTCCCAGCAGTGGGCCGGGGACCATGGTGAGCGCCACCGAAAAAAGGATCACGTAGCCGCCGAACTGTCCGCGTTTGTCCTCCGGGAAAAGGTCCTTGCTCCATGAACCGGTGGCGATGGTCCAGGCGCTGATGGGCGCCAGCCAGAGGATACCCGTCAGGATGAGGGCGGGAGTACTGCGCGCCAATGAGAAGGCAATCAACCCCACCATTTCGACTACAACAGCCAGTAAGGCCACTTGTTTGCGTCCCCACCGGTCGGCCAGCATCCCCAGCGGATAGGCCGTGGCGATACCACCCAACAGGATGGCAAAGAAGACAATCAGAGCAGCTTCCTTGGGTGATTTTTCAAGATAGGTGCTGATATAGATCATCAAGTACGGAAAGAAGATCTGTTGGGCCACTCCCCACAAGGTGATCGATATGAGAAGTTTTAAGAAATCTGTCTGTTGTTTTAAGGTTGACCATTTGAAGGTTTCGGAAATCTGTGAAAAGTAGCTTCCTTTGGGGGCTTCCTTGGGCAGTTCCGGTTCCTTGAGTAAAATGGAAGCCACCAGACCAAGCACGAAAACCAGGCCGCCTACGATATAGAAAAAGGCGTAATAACCGAGTGCTTCAATCACGATACCCGCGCCGCCGTACACAAACAGCAGAGCCACCCAGGTAAGGATCTCCAGAATACCCATGACCTTGCCGCGATTATCCACCGTGGTGATATCGGCCACGTAAGCGTGAAAAACGGAATCGTTGGCGCTTGAACCGAAAAAGGTCATGACGCAGTCAAACAGGATGGCCATGAAAACGGCAATACCGATGCTGTGGAATAAAGCCGCGGTCGGGAAGAGCGCGGTCGTGATACCCCAACCCAGATAACCGATCAGCAAGAAAGGCTTGCGTCCCCAGCGGTGGCGGACCCGGTCGCTGAGGGCGCCCATGAAAATGGACGCCAGGGTAGCCACAATGGCGCTGGCGGCAACCATCCAGGAGACTGGACGGGGATCGGGCGAGATATTGTTATAAATGAATGTGTTGAAAAACTGATTTTCAACCCCCCACGCTAAAGAACCCAGGAAACCAAGGATGATGATGGCGATCCAGGTGCGCTTGTTGAGCATGAAGTCCTCCAAAAAGAATCAGGATGAGGCGGCCAGGGATGCCAGAGCAATCGCACCCAAGGATCCAGCCCGATCGCCCAATTTGGGCAGGGTGATATAGGAATTGTTTTCTTCTTTGATTAAATTGGAATCCACGTATCCGTTTAGAGAGACACGAGCCACTTTTCTGATCTTTTCGATCAAACCGGGTTTTTTCATCACGCCCCCGCCAAGGATAATGCGCATGGGTGAATAGGCCAGCACCCAGTCGTGGACTGCCTGACCGATGTATTCTGCTTCAAGATCCCAGGCGCGATGGTCTTCAGCCAAGTCGAGTGTTGAAACACCCCAGCGCTTCGTCATGGATGGTCCGCTGGCAAGTCCTTCAAGACAGTTGCTGTGGAATGGACAAACGCCTTCAAAGGGGTCTTTTTCAAGGTCATGGTTCATCAAAATATGACCGACTTCCGGATGGATCAACCCGTGGATCGGCAGTCCATTCGCGATGATACCCCCGCCAATACCTGTGCCGATCGTTACGTATAGAAAATCGCTCAACCCTTTTCCCGCGCCCCATTTTCCTTCGCCAATGGCGGCGCCGTTCACATCCGTGTCAAATTCAAACGGAACGTTGAAATAGGGTTTGAGCAGTGATAAAAGAGGTGTATTCTGCCATTTAACCTTGGGGGTTGACGTTATGCTGCCGAATTGCGGGTCGTTCTTATCCAGATTGACCGGGCCAAAACAGGCAATCCCCATGGCAGAAAGGCTTATACCATGTTTTGCTTCTGCTTTTTTGAAAAATTGGATGACCTCGGGAATGGTAATTTCCGGAGTCTGTGTTTTGATCGTTGTTTCTGCAATGATGTGGTCAGGATCTTGAGCAATAATGCAATTAAACTTCGTTCCACCGGCTTCAATGCCACCAAACCATTCCATGTTCATGTCCTTAAGTAGAATGGAATAATGATAGCATACCTCATTGATGAGCGCGACTGATTTTGCGCAAATTAATATTAAAAAAATTCAACCTTCACATCCTTATCAACAGGCAAGTGTTATAAATATGACCAGCTTTGCGTCATTATCATATTTATTATGGAGAAGAATTGATGGATATTTTTGAGAAATGCAGAAATTATACGGCAGCAAAGGAGGCCATGGCCTCAGGCATTTATCCTTATTTCATTCCATTGAACGAGAACGAGGGGACGGAAGTTGTCTACCAGGGACAGCGACTGATCATGTGCGGCTCAAACAATTATCTTGGATTAACCACTCATCCAAAGGTGAGAGAGGCCGCCATTGAAGCCACCAAACGCTACGGCACAAGTTGTACCGGTTCAAGGTTCCTTAACGGTACACTCGCCTTGCACGAACAGCTTGAAAAGGAACTAGCCGAGTGGGTGGGCATGGAAGCCGCGCTGGTTTTTTCGACGGGCATGCAGACTAACCTGGGAACGGTCAGCGCTTTGGTCAGCCGCGACGACGTGGTGATCCTAGACAAAGACGACCACGCCAGCATCGTTGATGGCGCCCGCCTTGGTTATGGAAAGATCGAACGCTTCAGACATAATGATATGGAGCATCTTGAAAAAGTGTTGAAATCCATACCAGATACTGCCGGGAAGTTGATCGTCGTGGACGGCATGTTCAGCATGGAAGGCGACCTGGCACCTCTGGCTGAACTTTCCGAGTTGGCGAAAAAATACGGCGCCCGTTTGATGGTGGATGACGCGCACGGCATGGGTGTTTTGGGCGGCGGACACGGCACCTGCGCCCATCAGGGAATGACCGACAGCGTGGATCTGATCATGTCCACGTTCAGCAAATCGTTCGCCTCACTGGGCGGATTCATCGCCGGCGACGAGTGCACCATTCATTACATCCAGCATACGGCTCGCGCGCTCATTTTCAGCGCCAGCATCCCACCTGCCAACGCGGCTGCGGCCCTGGCTGCCCTGCAGGTAATGCGTGACGAACCCGAACGATCCGCGCGCGTATTGGCCGTCGCAGAAAAAATGCGCAACGGGTTTACATCCCTTGGATTTAATATCGGGGACTCCACTACGCCGGTGATTCCCATCATCATCGGGGACGACCAGAAAACCTTCCTGTTCTGGAAGATGCTTTTCAACAACGGTGTTTTTGTGAACCCTGTCATTTCGCCCGCGGTAAACGCCGGACACCAATTGCTGAGAACGAGCTATATGGCCACCCATACCGACGAACAAATGGACAAGGTGCTATCGGTCTTCGAGAAAGTCGGAAAAGAAATCGGATTGATCTAGAAAAAGTACTCCCGGAGTTGAAAAACCTCCGGGAGTTTTTTTTATTGGGTCAGGAACAAGATACCGATGGTGTTTGGTCCGCAGTGGCTGGCTATGGTTGAGCCGGCCTCCGTGATGTGCAGATTCTCAATTGCCATGATTTGTCTGAGTTCGCTGCACAGATATTCAGCATCGTCCGGGCAGGATGTGTGTGTGACAAAAACGTGCTTCGGATCGATGCGGTCTTTTTTATTGGCGAAATCATCCAGCATGGTCTTGAACGCTTTTTTGCGGCTTCCGCTGACCTTTTCCTTCACGCCGAGCGTACCGTCTTTTTTGACTTCCACGACAGGGCGGATCTTCAGCAGGCTGCCGACGACGTGTTCCATGGCCGAACAGCGGCCGCCCATGTAGAGATAATCCAGGGTGTCGATCACGAAGGAAGTATTGATATTGGGTATTAACGATTTAACTTCGGCACTGATCTCGTCCACCGATTTGTCTTGCTGCGCAAGTTCCGCAGCGCGCAATACCAGCAGGCCAATTCCTGTGGAGAGGTTGTAAGAATCGATCAGTGCACCTTTTTGTTTGGGAAGGGATTGAAGTGCGATAACCGAACTCTGATAACTTGCAGATAGGTTGGAGCTGATGCTGAAGGATACGAATTCAGGGTATTTCTGAAAAACTTCAGTAAAGGCAGCCACGGAGGGCGCAGAAGTTTTTGGCAAAACGCCGGTTTCCTTGACTGCCGCAAAAAGTTGATCTGAAGTGATCTCAACACCGTCCAGGTAGTATTGGTCATTCACAAAAACAGAGAGGGGGATGATTTCGATGTCATATTGTTTAAGAAGCTCGGGGCTAAGGTCGCAGCAACTGTCTGCAATGATTTTTACCATTTTGTTGTCCTTTTGATAATGTTTAAAACCATTTTTTTATTCTGAAGAAGAATAACATTAATATTCCAATCACCAGCATTGCCAGGCAGGTAATATAAAAACCCAGGGGATGTGAACTGACCGGGATGTGGGCAAAATTCATCCCAAATACTCCGGCGATAAAAGATAGGGGTAGAAAGATGGTTGATACGATCGTAAGCGCTTTCATTACTTCGTTTAGACGCAAACTGGTGGAGTTCAGATAAATATCCATGGCCCCAGAGACGATATCCCTGATGGTATCGGCAAGGTCCTGAATACGTACCAAATGGTCGTAAATATCTCTAAAATAGTAACGGCTTTGGGGATCAATTTGTCTGAATTCATCTCTGGTCAAACGGTTGATCATTTCTCTTTGAGGAGAGATGACTCTGCGTAGCGACATGATGGAATGTTTCAAAGTGAGAAGTCTTTCAAGCGTAGTTGGGGCAGGTTTTTCTAAAACACTATCCTCAAGCCATTCGATCTCAGATTCCATTTGATCGATTAATGGCATGTATTCATCCACCAATATATCCAGTATGGCATGACAAAGGAAATCAGGCCCAAATGACGAGAGTCGGAAATCTTTTTCAACCCGATCCCAAATTCTTTCAACCGGTGTCATGGAATTTTCAGTCGAACAGGTAACGAGAAAGTTCTTTCCGAGGTATAAATTTAGTTCAATCGTTTCAAGTTCAAAAAAATCCTGGCTGGGTTTTACGGCATGAGCAATAATAAAAAGATAATCGATAAAATCATCCACTTTTGAAACCTGATAGCCAGTACTCATGCTATCTTCGATGGAAAGTGGATGAAATATAAAAATATCCCTTAGAATAAGAGCTATTTCTTCTTCAGTGGCTGATTCAAGGCTGACCCACACAAACCCGTTTCTTGAGTTCAGTTTCTTGACGATTTCATCAGTTTTTTGAAGATATTGAACTGGTTCTTTAGGTTTGAAAAATGCGGAACGGATCATAAATGAATTTTATCTCATATCCAGGATATTTAATCATTTATAACCCCGTTTTGCCTTTTTTGAAACGGAAAAATGTCTTAGAACATACCCCAATCCATCCCAAGTCCTTCTTCCATCATGGAAAAATCCCATGCATCCATGCCAAAATCGATACCGACAGGTCTTTCAAGAACCTGTTCGGCTTTTTGCCTGGCCGATTCAAGCATGGAAGGGCCGTACGGACAAAACGGCGTCGTCAAAATCATCTTGACGATCGCGCCGTCGTCATCAATTTTCACGTCGCGCACCAATCCAAGCTGGATAATGTTGAAAGCAAGTTCAGGGTCAACAACCTCGCTGAGCCCCTTGCGAAGTTGATCACAAAGTTCGGGGTGGGTGGCTTCAGCCTGCCAGACTGGACGGTTTGTACCGGGAACGGGGGAATCAGTCAAGTTATTACTCCTGTTATGCGGAAGGTTTGATTACATATTTGCAGTGCACGTCGCCGTCCAAAACGCATTGAATTTTATTTATCGGCATTGAAAGCAAGGTTGAGATGAACACTTTATCCATCACACAAACCTCAGGATGCGATTGACCAACGTGATAAAAGGGACAGGAACTCTCTACGATGTGATATTCATCGTTGACTTTTGTCCATTCGATCACAAATCCTTCTTCTCCAAGACTCTTTGTAATAGCGTCAAGTTTCTTTTCCAAAGGAAGTTTCTTGATCTTATCCAACTGATCGTCAGCCATTGAAGTGGCCATTCTGGTAAAAAGATCATCCATTTCTTCTTTTGAAAGGGAAGTTTTTAATTGTTCAAGCAGCCTGTTTGTTAAACTCATATATCGAGTTGGAAATTTTTCCTGACCTGAGTCGGTCAGAGAATAAACCAGGCGTGGACGACCAACTCCGTGTCTTTCTTCGCTGGCCTGGATAAGCCCTTCGGCCTGTAGATTGGTGAGATGGTGCCGTACTGAAATCGTATTGATCTCAACAGCGTCTGCCAGTTCGCTAATCGTAGCAGACGGGTGGGTGAGAAGCGTCTGCAAAATTCGATCACGTGTACTGTTCATATTTTTTCCTGTCTCTATGGTCTTTCAGATTTGCAATTATCTTACCATACAGGTATAATAAATGTCAATAATTTGATACTTATTATAAATAATACAATAAGAAATAATAAATAAAATAGATAAATATGGTAAATATTGACCCAGAAGATAAAATGTGATATAATAACTTGCTGAAGATATATAATAGATTTTTATGATAAAAATATAATAAATTAACAAGTTTTGCAATGGAGTTTTCGATGACCGAACTTGACATCAAAGGTCTAAAGGTAAGTATAGAGGGGAAGCAGATTTTAAAAGGTGTAAATCTTAAAATTCCCCAGGGCGAAGTACATGCGATCATGGGGCCGAACGGAACCGGTAAATCAACCCTTGCTTACACATTAATGGGACATCCGTCTTACACAGTCGATGAAGGAAAAGTCCTTTTCAAAGGGCAGGACCTGTTCGATCTTTCTGTTGATGAACGGTCCAGGCTTGGATTGTTTCTTGCGTTCCAGTACCCTGTATCCATACCGGGTGTGACAGTAGCCAATTTTTTGCGTACCGCGGTAAACGCGAGGCGCAAAGCCCTTGACCCCAATGACAAGGGTGTCCCCATCCCTGAATTCCGTAAGCTGTTGCTTGAAAAAATGAAAATGCTTAAGATGGATTCCTCCTTCGCGGGGCGCTATCTCAACGAGGGCTTTTCGGGCGGAGAGAAGAAAAGGGCTGAGGTTTTACAAATGGCTATTCTGCAGCCAGAGATCGCCATTTTGGATGAAACAGACTCCGGCCTTGACATTGACGCACTGCGCATCGTCTCGGAAGGGGTCAATATTCTGCGTGAACAAAATATCGGCGTTTTGTTGATCACCCATTATCAGAGGATGTTGAACTACATCAAACCGGATGTGGTGCACGTCATGATGGGCGGTGTCATTGTTGAATCCGGTGGAGCCGAACTGGCTTTGAACCTTGAGGAGCACGGCTACGACTGGGTTCGTGAAAAATATGAAAACGGAATTCCTGCTGCCGGATAATAACGGCTGAGTTTGGAGTATATTATGGGTACCGACCAGAAAACCGATTTCCTGGAAAAAATTGACGATTACCAATACGGATTCAGTGATCCGGACGTGTCGGTCTATAAATCGGAACGCGGTTTAAGCGAACAGGTTGTTCGCAATATTTCAAAAATGAAGAAAGAGCCTGAATGGATGCTTCAATTCCGATTGAAGGCATTGGCTCATTTTCAGCAGCGTCCCATGCCAACGTGGGGCCCGGACCTTTCAGGTCTGGATCTGGATAATATCTATTATTACGTGCGACCGTCTGAGGCTTCTACTGGTAACTGGGATGATGTTCCTGATACTATCAAGAATACTTTTGACAAACTTGGCATCCCAGAGGCCGAACAAAAGTTCCTGGCCGGAGTGGGAGCCCAATATGAATCTGAAATGGTGTATCACAGCATTCAGGAAGAGCTGGCCAGGCAAGGCGTAATTTTCCTGAGTATCGAAGAAGGGTTAAAGCAGCACCCTGATCTGTTTAAAGAGTATTTCGGGACGGTGATCCCGATCGAAGATAACAAATTCGCGGCCTTGAATTCTGCAGTCTGGTCCGGCGGATCGTTCGTGTACGTACCCAAAGGCGTAAAAGTGGAACTGCCCCTGCAGGCATATTTCAGATTAAATATCGCCAATATCGGACAATTCGAACGTTCGCTGATCATTGCCGACGAGGGCGCGCAGGTTCACTACGTGGAGGGCTGCACGGCTCCCCAATACACAACTGATTCCTTCCACAGCGGTGTGATCGAGATCATTGTGAAAAAGGGTGCCAGAGTAAGATATACGACCATTCAGAACTGGTCCACCAACGTTTATAACCTGGTCACTCAGCGCGCCAAAGTGGAAGAAGCCGGCACCATGGAATGGGTGGATTGCAACCTGGGTTCAAAAATGACCATGAAATACCCTTCGTGCTATTTGATGGGACGAGGCGCGCACGGCGAGATCCTCTCGGTGGCATTTGCCAGCGGCGGACAGTTGCAGGACGCGGGCGGCAAGGTCATCCACTTTGCGCCTGAAACAACCTCGAAGATCACCTCTAAATCGATCAGCAAGAACGGCGGAAGGTCATCTTACCGCGGACTGTTGAAAGTGTATAAAGGCGCGAAGAATGCCAAGTCGAATGTGGCCTGTGATGCCTTGATCCTGGATCCAAAGTCGCGCTCCGACACCTATCCGACCATCGAGATCGATGAGGAAGAGGTAACCATCGGGCATGAAGCCACCGTTTCAAAGGTTGGCGAGGAGCAGTTGTTCTATCTGATGAGCCGCGGGCTCAGCCAGGAAGAGGCTACGACCATGGTGGTTTCGGGCTTTATTGAACCACTGGTCAAAGAGCTGCCCATGGAATATGCCGTTGAAATGAACCGCCTGATCCAGCTTCAAATGGAAGGCTCTGTCGGATAAGAAACGAATAAGGACCATTTTTATGTCTGCAATCTCTGTAGTGACAAGTAAGAATAAAAAGACCATTTCTCTGGAAGAACAATTTACGTTGACCCCCAGTCTTTCAGGTTTAAATAACTCGTTTGTTGAATACCAAAAAGAGGCCTGGAAAGTTTTTCAGTCCATAAGTTTTCCCACGGAAAAAGATGAAGCGTGGAGAAGGACCAGCCTGCGCGGTCTTCAGATGGATGCCTTAAAACAGCCAAACGGAGGTGTCGAAGCGGGCGCGAATGTGCCGGAAGAATTGATTCAACCGCTGACAGGAGAACTGCACGGCGGAGAAATTCTGTTGACCGACACAAATGCGGTAATTCAGCTAAATGAAGAGCTGTCTGCGAATGGTGTGATCTTTACTGATCTAAAACATGCCCAGGTAGACGCTCCGCAAATATTGGAAAAAGTGATCTCCGCTTCAAAGACCTATCAGGAAGACAAGTTTTCTTCGATGGCGGCAGCATTTGCTCAGAACGGTATCTTGTTATACGTTCCTCGCAATGTGGTTGTTGATAAACCGCTGCACAGTCTTATTTGGTCTTCGGGCGACAAGATGTTAAATGCCCACCAAATCTTTGTGTACCTTGAGGAAAATTCTTCTGCTACATATGTGCATGAAAGTTCTTCACCGCACGACGCAGATGGTCAGAATTTGCATGCGGCGTTGATCGAGGTCCACGTCGGACCAGGCGCAAAACTGAATTTTGTTGAGCTGCAATCGCTGGGCGTCAAAGAGTGGAACTTTACCCATGAAAAGGTAAACGTGGAACGTGATGCGGAAGTGGATTGGATCTTTGGCTCACTTGGCAGCCACCTGACCAAGAATTTCTCCGACCTTAATCTGGTTGGTGAGGGCAGTACTGGCAAAATGTCCGGATTCTACTTTACCAATGGCAACCAGCATCTTGATCACGATACGCAGCAGAATCATCTGGCGGCCAATACCACCAGCGACTTGCTTTTCAAAGGCGCTCTTTTGGATGAAAGCCGCTCGGTTTGGCAGGGCATGATCTACGTGGACGAATCAGCTACCAAAACAGACGGGTATCAAGCCAATCGGAATCTGGTTTTAAGCGAAAAAGCAAGAGCGGATTCAATCCCCGGGTTGGAGATTAAGACGGACGATGTGCGCTGCACGCACGGCGCCACCGTGGGGAAGATTGATGCCGACCAGGTTTTCTACCTGGAAAGCCGTGGTATCCCAAGAAAAGAAGCGGAAAAACTGATCGTGGAAGGTTTCTTCGACCCGATTATGCAGCGTATTCCATTTGAAGGTGTACGCAACCGTTTTCAAAATGCAATCGAACAAAAAATGAATGAATATTGATTAATCGATTTATTATCGTCTATGATAGAATGAACCGATTAAATCCCTATCAATGTCTGTGGAGTAACAATAATTATGTCAGTGCCTTTCATGAACCCCCCCGATCATGAGTTTATGTATGAGGTAGGCGATACCGTCGAAGTTTTTTGCGATCATGAAAAAAACGAAGAACGTACTCGCGGCTGGTTAAAAGGAATCGTTGTGCAGGTTGACCCCAAAATGGTGGCCGTTCAATTCCGCACCAACGTGTTCTTAACTGATGGCTGGATGGTTCCCGACCATATCCTTTGGTATCCGCAAACATCTCCCCATATTCGTGTTCCGATCAAGAAAAGCGGAAAGCCTGACCTGACAAGGGTAGAGTAAGTGAGATGCCGGCTTATAACGTAGAACAGGTCCGCAAGGATTTTCCGATCCTCGACATTGAGACCAGACCAGGCGTTAAACTGGTCTACATGGATTCCACAGCCACGGCGCAAAAGCCGCTGGCTGTGATCGAAGCCATGAATGAATATTATCGTTATACGAACGGCAATATCCATCGTGGTGTACATTACCTGGCTGAAAAAGCGACCGCGCAATACGAAGAGGCCAGAGCCAGGATCGCTCAATTCATCGGAGCGGAAAAACCGCGCGAGATCATCTATACCCGCAATACCACCGAGTCTATAAATCTAGTCGCGCAGACGTGGGGAAGGGCTTTCTTGAAAAAGGGAGACCTGGTCATTCTGACCGAGATGGAACATCATTCCAATCTGGTGCCCTGGCAGATGCTGGCGCAGGAAAAGGATCTGAGACTCGAGTTTATTCCGGTCACGGATGAAGGCGACCTGGACCTTGCCGAATATGAGCGCCTTTTGAATGAGCATCCGAAATTGGTGGCTTTCGCGCACATGTCCAACGTGCTCGGCACAATTAATCCGGCCAAAGAGATCATCGCCAAGGCAAAGAGCGCCGGCGCGGTGACCCTTGTGGATGGCGCCCAGTCTGTTCCGCATTTCAAGGTGTCAGTCAAAGACCTTGACGCAGATTTTCTGGCTTTCTCGGCGCACAAGATGGTCGGTCCTACAGGGATCGGCGCATTGTACGGAAAAGAAGAATTGTTATCCGCCATGCCGCCTTACATGGGCGGTGGCGATATGATCAAGAAAGTACACCTGCGTTCGTTTACGCCCAATGAACTGCCCTGGAAGTATGAGGCCGGCACACCGGCGATTGCCGAAGCCATCGGTTTTGGCGCGGCTGTCGATTATTTATCCAAATTGGGTATGGACGCCGTGGCCGAACACGAACAAAACCTTACCAAAAAGGCCGTTGAGAAAATTAAAAATGTTCCCGGGCTTACGATCATGGGAGAAAAAGCCGCTCATCGAGGCGGAGTGATCTCCTTTATGTTGCCGGGTATTCATCCGCACGATGTGGCACAGATCCTTGACCAGTATGGCATTGCCGTACGCGCCGGACACCACTGCGCCATGCCGCTGCACGAAAAATATAGCATACCGGCATCGTCAAGAGCCAGCCTTTACTTGTATAATACAGAAGAAGAAGTTGACCATTTAGTGGCAACTTTATATAAAGTATTGGAAATGTTTGCATAACAGGAAGGTAAAGTGGACGATCTATATCGAGAAGTAATCATCGAGCATTATAAAAACCCTGGTTATCGGGGCAGCCTTGATCCACATGACATTACCTTTGAAGATGAAAACCCATTATGTGGGGATCACATCAAGATAGATCTGCGCGTTGACGAGAATGGCAAGATCACCGAAGCGGCCTTTGACGGCCACGGATGCGCCATCTCTCAAGCTTCAGCCGATCTGCTGCTCGAATCCATCATTGGCAAAAATATTGAAGATATAAAACACCTGTCCCGTAATGATGTGCTGGATTTATTGGGAATTGAACTGGGGCCTGTTCGTCTTAAATGCGCGCTGTTGCCGTTGAAGATCCTCAAAGCCGGTGTGTATGGACTTGGCGAAGCCACTGATGATCTGGTGGAGGAGGAATAGCAATGGACGATGAGATGATCTATGAAACCAAGTTTTTTCGAGTGGTCAAAGCCGCGGACGTTCCGGATGGCGAAAGACTTTTTTTCGAGATCGAAGGCCAGCCGATCGTTCTGTTCGCGCTGGACGGCGAATATCTGGCGATTGCCGATAAATGTTCTCACGATGATGGACCGGTAGGCGAAGGCGAACTGGACGGCGAAGAGATCATTTGTCCGCGTCACGGCGCTCGTTTTGATATCCGCACTGGCAAGGTGCTGTCCTTTCCGGCAGTGAAAGATATCACTTCATACGAAGTACGAGTTAAAGATGAATATATAGAAGTGGGAATTCAGAAATAATTTTTAAATCGTCAATTAACTATAACGTTGACAAGGTATTAAACCTTGTCAACGTTTTTTTAAATTGGTATATGAAGACCCACCTTGACAAGGTTTTTAGTAACCTTGTCAAGGTGGGTTAATGGATTGGATTAATCCGAAAAAGCTATTATTTATGAAACGCTCCCAAACGCGCCGATAATCCTCAAGATGTCAAAGCCCTCGGCATACTTACGTTCGGCCAGCGCGCCGTGCCGCACCAGGGTGGCGCGGGTTACCATCGGGTCGAAATAGTATTTCGAATCGTAGGTGTGATACTCCGCCATGGCGGCCACTTTCTTTTCCACATCCGCTTCGGTCACTTCAACTAAAAAACTGGGGAAGAAGCCGTAGCTGCTGCGGATCACGTCGAATCCAAGCACGGTGGTGCCCCTGAAGGCGCGCAGGGCTTCTTCTGTGACTGTGGCGTGATCTTGATGGATATCCGCCTTGGTGTGCACGAAGACGATCTCGGGTTTGAAGTCCTTGTTAAGGTTGATCATATATTCCAGGATTTCCTGACGTGATTGCGGAAAACGCCTGGTCTCGAACTGTCCCACGATTACATTCTCTTTGGGGACGCCCAATTTTGCCATGCTATTATAGTGTTCCTTGACCACGTTGGTCAGGAGCGGATTCTTCTGGTTATCCGAAAGTGTCACGCAACGTAACTCGGTCTGTCCGGCGATGTGCGCGATCAACGCGCCGCAGCCGATCTCAATATCATCGGGATGGGCTCCAATGAAACAAATCTTTTTTCCATAAAAAATCATGTCGTGATTCATAAGCACCTATTTCGTGGCAAGGATGCCGCCAACCACCTTGGTCATCACCAATTTGCCGTCCTGGTCAAGACGGCGTTTGGCAACCTCGGCGATTTGCTGCATGACCTTCTCAAAATCGTCCTTGTTTCTGAAGAAACTGCCCCACAGTTTGCGGTCTTCAGACATGGACGCGCGTGTATAGTCCAGATAGGGCTCCACGCTTTCAAACGTGAGCGGATTCTCAAAGATGTGCAGGTCCACTTTGGAGTAAAGTGACTTGATCGTGGAGAGGAATTCGGTAGAGAAGCGTGAGCTGCCCGGCATAAGGGGGATATCTTTATGCGTGGCTTCACGAATGATATCGTAGAATAATTTCTTATTCTCCGGCATGGGGCCGGTGGTAAAGAGCCGGCCGCCCATCTTGGTCACGCGGTACATCTCGTCAATGGTGAAAGGCACGTTCTCGGCATAGTAAATTGCAAAACAGCAGGAGACAAAATCAAAGGTGTGATTCTCAAAGGGGAAGCGTTTGTTGAAGTCCAGCGTGACAAATTTCATACCGGAACCCCGCTGCGCGTTTTCAGCGCGTGCCTGTTCAAGAAGATCTTCAGAAACATCACCGCCTGTAATGGTGCCTTTTCCGTCCAAATAATCATAATAAGAGAAGCATTGCTTTCCCGATCCGCAGCCAACGTCAAGGATAACGTCATTGGGCTGAAGTTTGATCAGGTCCAGCATCCAGGGATCGATGTTTTTTGCTCCGTACTTGGAGTGGATGTCAATCCGTACGGCAAGATCTTTGGTGGTTTCCTGAAAATTGATTTTCATATTTCCTCAATGGTTTAGATTCAAATAGGCGAACTATCGCCCATTAAATATGTATTCTAACAGATACGGGGCAACATTTCACCCGCCATTACGTCCAAAACACGGGTTGCGCCGATCTGTGTCTTTAACAATACCCGTCCCGCCGGAGTGCTATTCACGCGGCCGATGATGCGGGCATCATGCCCGTATGGATTCACCTGCAAAGCCTGCAAAGCTGCCTGGGCTTCATTCTCAGGCACAATAACGATCAGCTTGCCTTCATTGGCTACGTAGAGCGCGTCGAAGCCCAACATCTCGCAGGCGGCCTGAACATCAGGTTTGACGGGGACTGTATTTTCTTCAATGGTGATGTTGACCTGGCTTTGTTCCGCGATCTCGTTGAGCGTGGTTGCCAATCCTCCGCGGGTGGGATCGCGCAGCACATGCGTATGCGGGGCTGCAGCCAGCACCTGTTGGATCATCGCGTTAAGGGGAGCCACGTCGGATTTGATCTGCGTCTCAAATTCAAGTTCGCCTCGCGCCGTGAGGACGGCAATGCCGTGGTCGCCGAGCGTGCCGGAGATCAAAACTAGGTCGCCCGGTTTGGCTTCAGCGCCGCCGATCTTGTAATTCTGCTCATAGAAGCCGATGCCTGACGTGGTGATGAACAATCCGTCGGCTTTACCTCGTTCGACCACCTTGGTATCGCCTGCCACAATGGCAACACCAGCCTCGGCGGCGGCTTCCGCCATGGATTTGACGATCTGCTGCAGCAGGTCGGTGGAAAGACCTTCCTCCAATATAAAGCCGGCAGTCAAGCCCGCCACCTTTGCGCCAGACATGGCTACGTCGTTGACCGTTCCACACACGGACAGGCGGCCGATATCTCCGCCTGGGAAGACTAGTGGAGAGACGATGTGAGAATCCGTGCTGACGGCGATGCGCTTGCCTGTGGAATTTGCCAAATCGGCAAAATCGTTGGAGGCAGACAGGGCCGGATTAGATAGATAAGGCATGAAGCACTGCTGGATCAGTTCCTGCGTCATGCGTCCGCCGGAGCCGTGCCCCATGACGATCTTTTCATAATGTCTGAGCGGAACAGGGCAGATCGCGCCTTGCATATTGACTGTATTATTCTGGTCGCTCATGACTGCTCCTTGTTGAACCTGGCGTAACGATAATAAGCCGCGCAGGCGCCCTCTGAAGACACCATGGTGGCCCCTAACGGATTTTCGGGGTTGCACAGCGTTCCAAAAGCCGGGCATTGGAAAGGTTTCTTCAATCCTTGCAGGATTTGTCCGGCGATGCAAACCTCCGACTCTTTGGTCTTGATGCCTTCCACGGAGAAGCGTTTTTCAGCATTAAAAGAGTCAAATTCAGGGCGCAAACACCAGCCGCTCTGAGGGATCATACCGATGCCCCGCCAGTTGCGGTCGCAGTCCTGATAGACCTTTTTGATCAGGGCTTGCGCGGGCTGATTGCCTTCTTTTGATACTACACGTCCGTAGCCGTTTTCGACTTCAAAAGTGCCTGCTTCCAGTTGTTCAACCGTCATCAGGATGCCTTTGAGGATATCAAGGGGTTCAAAACCGGTCACCACGATGGGGATGCGGTATTTCTCGGCAATGGGCAGATATTCGTGGTATCCCATCACGGCGCAAACGTGTCCGGCGGCCAGGAACCCCTGTACGCGATTCTGTGGTGAACCAAGGATGGCGTGTATGGCGGGCGGGACGGTGACCTGCGAGACCAACACGGAAAAATTCTTGAGTCCAAGGGCTTGCGCCTGAATAACACTCATTACGTTAGCGGGAGCCGTGGTTTCAAATCCGATAGCAAAAAAGACAACTTCCTTATCGGGATTGGCCTGGGCGACCTTTACGGCGTCTAGAGGGGAATAAACAATTTTCACTTGACCGCCGGCGGCGCGAACCGAGAAGAGGTCGCGGTTCGAACCGGGTACGCGCAGCATGTCTCCAAACGAGCAAAAGATAACATTGGGCAGGCTGGCAATTGCCAGCGCTTTATCGACCAGTTCAAGGGAGGTGACACAAACCGGGCATCCCGGTCCGTGGACGAGTTCGATTTGAGACGGCAGCAGTTGATCGATACCGTTCTGCATGATCGAGTGAGTTTGACCGCCGCAGATTTCCATGAGTACCCATGGATGTTTAACGGTGCGGTGGATCTTCTCCAACACAATTTTTACCAGGTCGGCGTTGCGAAATTCATCCAGGTATTTCATGTCGTATCAATCCTGGCCGGCCTCGTTCATCAGCAATTCGCCTTCGATCTCGCCAAGTTCACGCAGAGCTTCCAGGGTTTCTTCTGCTTCGCGTTCACTGAGCACGTTGAGGGCAAAACCGGCATGTACGATTACGTAGTTGCCGATCTCGGCTTCGGGGATGGCTTCGAGGCAGACTTCACGGACGACGCCGCCGAAATCCACTTTTCCCATTTTAGCGGCAGGGGTTTGCGTTATTTCAGTGATCTTTCCAGGGACAGCTAAACACATGGTTTACCTTTCTAATTGATGCGCCGCGATCATCAGTTGACCGAGCGCGATACCGCCGTCATTGGCGGGGACATTGTGATGAGTGAGAACAGAAAACCCTTCACGCGATAAAATGTGAACGGTTTTCTTCAATAAGGTAATATTCTGCCATACTCCACCCGAGAGAGCAACCGTATTCAAACCGCTTTCCAGTCTGATCTGAAGACAGACCTGCCGGCACATTTCAGATACTCCGTTGTGGAAGTGCGCGGAAATGAGGGGTGCGGACACTCCGGATTGTAAATCGGCAAGGACTTGCTGGTACAGTTCCGCCAAAGAGATTTCATCCTTAAGAAGCGGCAGGGAATAGCCGCCGGTTTCGGCGGGGTCGCATATGTTTTCCAGTTCGATGGCGGCCTGGCCCTCATAGGTGGTTGTTTGACGGACGCCGATCAAAGCAGAAACGGCATCAAAAAGTCGGCCCATACTGGTAGTGTATGCACAATTAATATTCTGTTTCAATTGAGATCGAAGGAGCTCAATTTGTCTGTTGTCAAAAGAGTGCAGTGGTGCAAGGTCTTCTGACCAGGGGATATCCAGCGAAAAAAGTTGGGCCAATGCGATTTTTGCCGGATTGCGTATAGCTGTATCGCCGCCTGGCAGCAACGTCTCTGCCAGGTGAAAACGGCGTTGAAATGAGGTGAAAGAGCCGATCAAGACTTCGCCGCCCCAAATCTTGCCATCCGTGCCGTAGCCGGTACCGTCGAAGATCAGACCGATGGCTTGTTCATCAGCAGGGCGGTGATTATCCGCCAAACAAGACGCCAGGTGGGCATGATGGTGCTGGATTTGGAACAAGGGCAGGTTTTCGTTACACGTTCTCTCCACGGCGTATTTGGTCGAGAGATAGTCGGGGTGCAGATCGGCCGCCAGTAGGCGGGGGCTGATGCGGAAAAGGTTCTGATAATGCTGAATGCCATCCTCGAATGATCTTAGCGTTTCGTAGTTTTCCAGGTCGCCAATGTGGTGACTGAGAAAGGCGTAATGATCGCGTGACAGGCAGAAAGTATTTTTCAGTTCCGCGCCGCAGGCCAGGATTTCAGGGAGTTCCACATCGAAGCGGATGGGATCGGGCGCGTATCCACGTGAACGACGGATGAAGTATGGCGTATCTTCCACGACGCGCATTACTGAATCGTCCACGCGCATGTGGATGGGGCGGTTGTGCAGCAGGAACCCGTCGGCAATAATGCTCAGTCTGTTGCGCGCGTCTTCGTCCTCGAAGGCAATGGGTTCGTCGCTCATGTTTCCGCTGGTCATCACCAGCACTTCAGGAAAGTCTTCATCAGGTTCGAGAAGGAGGTAATGTAAGGGTGTATAGGGCAGCATGAAGCCCAAATGATTTTGGTTGGGAGCCAGCCCATCTGGAAGCGCGAAATCAGTTTTTTTCTTCAGCAGCACAATCGGACGCTGTGGAGATTGCAGCAGCTGCGCTTCTGCATCACTGACCTCACAGTATTTACGAATGGTTTCAAGATCAAAACACATCAAGGCGAAAGGTCTGTCTGAACGTTTCTTGCGTTCTCGCAGCGTATTGACGGCGTTATTATCAGAAGCATCGCAGGCCAGATGATAACCGCCCAGTCCCTTTACGGCAACGATTTTGCCATCCTGCAGGAATTGCCTGGTGACGCTGAGAGCGCCTTCAAATTTGCCTACGATCTGGTTTTGCGTGATAAACTGCAGCCTCGGACCGCAGTCCGCGCAGGCCACCGGTTGGGCGTGAAAACGTCTGTCCAGCGGGTTGTCATACTCGGCCTGGCAGGACGGACAGAGCTGGAAATCGCTCATGGTGGTCATCGGACGGTCATATGGGATATTGCGAATGATCGAAAAACGCGGTCCGCAATTGGTACAGTTGATAAAGGGATAGCGGTACCTGCGGTCTTTCGGATCAAAAAGCTCTCTCAGGCAGTCCGGGCAAATAGACATATCCGGAGAGACGGGCAAAAATTGCCCTTCTTCGGCCTGACTTTCCAGAATCGAAAAGGACTCCATTTCACAATAAGGGATTCCTCTGGTGGCGATTGTGTCAATGCGAGCCAGAGCGGGGGGATGGTTGGTCAATTCATCAAGGAAAGCGTTGAGGTGGTCGGCAGATCCAAATAACTCGATCTCAACACCCTGTGACGTGTTCCAGACGCTGCCGGTGAGGTTGTTCCTGACCGCGTTGGAATAGACGAAAGGTCTGAAACCTACGCCTTGAACAATCCCGCTGACGCTGATACCGAGACCGGCGGGAGGGTTATCCATCAGCTTTTCTTAAATTGAGCGACCTTCTCGGTGAGCCAGTTGATCCACTGGTCGAAACCTTCACCTGTACGACAGGAAAGAGGAAAAGTCACCAGACCGGGATTAAGCATTTCCACGCCCTGACGGAAGTAATCCATGTTGTATTCAACATAGGGCTGAAGGTCCGTCTTGTTAATAACGAGGATTTCAAGTCCGCGGAAAATGTTCGGATACTTATAGGGTTTGTCGTCGCCCTCGGGGACGCTGGAAACAAGAAGTTTGAAATGAGTACCCAGATCCCAGGCGGCCGGACAAATCAGGTTGCCGACGTTCTCAACAATAAGCAGGTCCAGTTGGCTCAGATCGAGTTGGGCAAGGCCGTCGCTCATCATGGAGGCGTCCAGATGACAATCGCCTCCGGTGTTGATCTGTACGGCGGGCATGCCGGCCGATATGATCTTATCAGCATCAATGGTGACAGGTGCGGTATCTCCTTCGATCACACCGACCCGAATTTTATCTTGAACACGCTTGATCGTTTCAAGGATAAAGGTAGTTTTTCCGGCTCCTGGTGAAGCCATCAAGTTAATTGACAGAACCTTATGACTATCCAGAAGTTGATGGTTTTGTTGGGCCATGCGATCATTTGCGCTAAAAATTTTTTCAACAACCGGTACACGAATGCTGCTCATATGGTTTTCTCCGCTTCCTTCTCGATCTCAATGCTGTCGAGGAAGAATTCCTCTCCAGAAATGATAATGGTATGTGTTCCCCCGCAAACAGGACAGGGATTCAAATCTTGTTCAATGGTGAATTCATTTGAACAATCCATGCATTTTAAAACCGCCGGACGGCGTTCAAAGTGCAGCTTGGCGCCCGCGCAGATACTGTCTTCAGCGACGAAATCCCAATAGAATTGGACCGAATCGTCCACAATGCTGGATAACCGGCCAATGACAAGATGGAGATCGGTAACCTTGCTCGCTTGCGCCTGTTCGGCATAAGAAAGAGCCAGTTTTAACAGGCTCTCGGTAACGGATAGTTCATGCATGATGTAAAAGATTATACTCTTAATCAGATAAGATTGGGGTGAATATTAATGAAACAATCTATTGAGAAATGGTTTTGTTTTCCTCAATGATGATATTCATGAACTGCAGGCGTGTGGTCAGCCAGCTTCTGGCCGCAACGTTGGCTATCCGTCTGTAGATGAAAAAGCCAATGTCATGGTCTTCTTCACACAGCTTGTATAGTTGTTTCCCCTGAATGCGGATCAATTTGCAGTGTGTAAGGGCGGTAGTCGTTCCCGTACGCTGCCGCACGACCGGTGTCATGGATGACCACCCCAGAATGTCAAGCGGTCCAAGGCGGGCGGTTTCAAGCTGTCCGCGCGTGGGGATGTAAACCTCAACCTTGATCTCACCGTCCATTAAGACGTAAAGATAATCCAGTTGGGCACCCTCCAGGATGGGGGTATCACCGGGGTCCAATTCGATCACATCAGAGATCTCACTGATCTTCTTCAACTGTTCGGTGTTGAAATCGAGGAACAGAGGGATGATTTTTAGGGCTTCCATGTTTGCTGGATTATTGAACATATTTAACCTGTCTAAACAAATAACTTAATCAAAGATATCATTATCCGATTTTATTCGTAAGTGTTTTCCGTCATACCGTGTCAAGAGGGCTGTCATTATTAATATGACGGTTAAAACTGTCTATTTTTATGATCTTCGATAAACCAAAAAATAGATCAAACCAACAAATAACGAGCCGCCGAGGATGTTACCAATTGTTACCGGAAGAAGATTGCTGAATAAGAATCTGCTCCATGTCAATTGAGTAATATCAAGATTCAAACTCGTTATGAATGACGGATCCAACCATTTTATCAGCAGTGCAACCGGGATGCTGTACATATTGGCGACGCTGTGTTCGAATCCGGCCGCAACAAAGAAAGTGATCGGAAAGATGATCGAAAAAATCTTGTCGGTGGTCGATTTTGCGCTGTAGGTCAACCACACAGCCAGACAAACCAGAACGTTGCATAATATGCCAAGAATGATTGCCTGCCCGAAATCGTAATTCACCTTGCTGATCGCAGTGGATATAGATGTCGCTCCAAGCGATCCATTGGCTGAAAGATACTCTCTTGAAAAAAGTACGGCAAAAGCGATCAATATCGAGCCGATAAAATTTCCAACGTATACGATCGTCCAGTTTCTCATCAATTGGACGAGTTTAATCTTTTTCTCGAGCCAGGCAATGATCATCAGATTATTACCAGTGAAGAGTTCAGATCCTCCAATAAGTACCAGGATCAGTCCCAATGAAAAAACTAGTCCCTGCAGTAATTTCACGAAACCATACGGCCAAACACCGGAAGTGCCCGTGCCGAGTATGGACGCGAAAAGAGCGCCAAACGCGATATACACACCTGCCAGGATGGAAAGCAGGAGTAATTGTAACAATGATGAATTGGCCTTTTTTACACCGGTATTAGATGCAATGTCTAACATTTCTGCAGGCGAAATCGGGACATCATGAAGCAGAGCCTGTGACAAAATTCCCTCCCTGGTTTGCTTATTTCTGATTCAACCAATTCATGATTATATCAGCAGCTTTTTCAATCAGCAAAGAGGTTTTAGACGACAATGATTGTGAGAAGCCGAATTCGTATCCACGTACCGAGACAAGCAGTGTTTCCGGAACGGCGTGATTTATCGTATCGGCAATTGAAAGGAGTGAGGACGGTGTCAGGTGATGGGTAAAAGGCGACTTTTGGAATCCAAGTTCTACCTTTTCCACATGGACTTCTTCAGGTACGGCGCCAGTGTGGGCGTCAACAAAACAAACCCGGTCGTATATTTTTAAATCATCTGCCAGTTCAGGTGTCAACTGAAGCAGAAACAAATAATCAACTTGATTGACCTCGTCGCTGCACTCTATATCAAGGTCGTCAGAGACATCAAGCCCGTTCCTGCGCATGACTTCATGAAGGACGTGCCAGGCAACACCATCATCCTGACGATCAGCATTTCCATATCCAAAAACAAGTGTTTTCACCATATGCCATCTTTCAAAAACGCGATGTGCAGATTTTCTGCAGCATCGCGTTTTAATTCACTTTTACTGCGTAATTAGTCTCGGGTAATTGTCTTTACCAGTTCATCTGATGAATCACGAATCTCAAGGATGATGGGCATTTGTCCGATCGCGTGGGTTGAGCAGGACAGGCACGGATCGTGGGCGCGGATGGCCGCTTCAACTCTGTTCAGCATGCCTTCGGTGACGTCAGGGCCCTGAATGTAGGTCTTGGCAACACTGTCAACCGCTTCGCTCATAGCCCAGTTGTTGTGGCCGGTCGCGACGATCAAGTTGACTTTTTCAATCTGCTGGTTCTCGTTCATCCAATAGTGATGAATAAGTGTGCCGCGCGGAGCTTCAATGACACCCACGCCGTATGGTTTTGGATCGCGGCACGTATTGAGAATATCGTTGCTCATAATGTCAGCGTCATCAAGCAGTACTTTGACGTTTTCAATAGCATATAACGTTTCAATTAATCTGGCCGTGTGGAAATGCAGGGTATTCTCAACGGGTTTTCCGCCGTTAAACTGTTTGAATTTCTTCAGTTCAGCATCGGCGAGCGGGGTGGCAATTTTTTCGGAGGTATTGCAGCGTCCGAGAGGACCGACACGATAGACGCCCTGAGGATATCCCATTTTCTTGTAATACGGGAATTTCAGGTATGACCAGCTTTCAACGTGTTCGGCAATGTAATCAAGGTAGTTTCTGGGATCGAATTTCTCGAGTTCTTTTCCATCGGATCCGATCAGACGTATATCACCGTTATACAGTTCAAGCGTGTTTCCCGGTTTTACCAAACCGAAATAACCGCTGGGGAATACCGCGAATTTATTGATGTCTTCAGCGTTGGCTTCAGCCCATCCGTACATGATCTTAAGGGCGGTCTTGGTGGTTTCCAATGCTTCCTCATAGCCTGCCAGGATGGCATCACGCTCATCTTTGGTGAGGGCTTTGTTGACACCACCCGGAATGGCGAAATTGGGATGAATACGGCGGCCTCCTAAAATGCGGATGATCTCCTGACCCCATTTGCGCAGGTTGACAGCCTTGACTGTCAGTTCTGGATCGGCCTGCAGCAAACCTACCACATTGCGAACGGCGGGATCGGCATCAAAGCCGAGGATCAGATCAGGTCCGGCCAGTTCAAAGAAATGCATACCGTGACTTTGAATGGTCTGTCCCATGTGCATGAGTTCGCGCAGCAGAGAGGCGGGACGGGGAGGCGGGGCTCCCAAAATCTCATCGCCGGCCTTGGCGGAAGCCAGGTGGTGGCTGACGGGACAAATACCGCAGATACGCGGCGTAATAAGCGGCATTTCAAAAACCATACGGCCTTCGCAGAATTTTTCAAAACCGCGGAATTCGTTCACGTGAAAATAGGCGTGATCTACTGTACCGTCATCCTTCATGCGGATGGTGACCTTGGCATGGCCTTCAATACGGGTTACGGGTTCAATTGTTATTTTTTCGGCTACCATATAATACTCTCCTCTGCTAATGCCAGGCCAGTGTATCGCCTTTGAGATCGGGGATACGTCCTTGGGCAAGTTCGCTTATTGCGAAGAAAATTGCGTCAGCGCTGGGCGGGCAGCCTGGGATGAAAACGTCCACTGGCACGACATCCTGCAAGGCCCGTACCTTTGTCGGGACTGCCAATTCAGGATCATTGGGAATTTTTCCGCTGTCGTCAGTGCTTTCAGATTCCACGTAAGCGCGTTTCAGGGAATCTTCAATAGTGAAGAAGTTGCGCATGGCAGGAACGCCTCCGAAAACCGCGCAGTCGCCCAGAGCAACCAATATTTTGCAGCGTGAACGCATCATTTTGGCAACTTCCTCGTTGGCAGTGTTGTTGACGCCGCCTTCAAGAATGCCAACGTCTACACCGCTTTCATCAGGATGTTTGAAATCGGTAATGGGGGTGGAGCGAAGGTCAACCAGCGAGACAACCGTGGCAATTCTTTCATCCATATCCAGTAATGACATGTGGCAACCGGCGCACCCGGCCAACCAATCTGATGCTACTTTAGGTTTAGCCATTAATTACTCCTTCTTCTCTTACTTCGAAATCTCGACGACGGAAACACGGTTGTGTATTTCTTTCGTCCAGTTATCATCAAGTTTAATTCCCATTTTATCTGCCAGGCCGTTCAAAGCCTGCACGGTGGTCCATGTCTCATCTGCGGGGGCAATGGCTTTTTTGGCTTCCTGGACTTTACCTTCCAGGTTGATGTAATGACCGTCTTGTTCCAGCCAGTTGGTGGAAGGCAGCACCACATCGGCCACACCCGTCAAGGAGGAAGTATAAGTGGAAAGAACGACCTTGAAAGGAATCTTTTCGAATTCTTGAATGGCTTTTTGAGAGGCTTCATCGTCACCGATGGCAAAGAAAGCAGCCTTTTGTCCGTTGACCTTCAATGCTTTATCGAGGTGCAGTTGAGAAGCTGCGAGACTGTTGGCTTCACCTTTAAGGCTGAGCAGTTTCCCATCCACAAGGGCTGCGAGTTCCTGCAAGACAGCCAGTTCTTTTCCGTTCTCATAAACGATCACGGGATGTTCGGCCGACGTCAGAACATAGGCTGCATCCAGAAAATCGTCGGTTTTGAGACCGGCAGCGGATGCAAAACTGTCAAGATCGGCGGCTTTGACGGATGTATTTCCCTTGGCAAGGCCGAGCTTGACAACGGCTGCCATGAGGGCTTTGATCGCGTCGGCATTGACACCCTTTGTGGGTTGTAATACCTTATGCGCGTTCTTGTTAAGGCCGTTTTCTTTTTTATCCAGAACCAGCAGGTTGGTGCCAACAGCCAGTTTCCGTTTGATGAAGAAACCTGCCACCTGATGTCCGCCGGTAAGGTCGGCGTCGACTACCATAACCGCGCCCGCATTTTGCAGTGTCTTGAGATCGGTTTCAAAGGCTTTGCTGCCTGATTCGGCGAAGACTGCCGCGTCGGAGGTGAATAAACCTTCTTCAGTGGTGGTAACGAGGCTGCTGCCGAGTTTGTCGGCGAAAAGTTTCTTGAAGCCGTAGAGGGCTTCCACCGGTTGGCGGGTTGAGATGAGGGCTGCAACACTGTCAGAGGCTTTTTTCAGCTCATCCGCGACAGCGGAAAGCGCTTCATCCCAGGTGGCGGCTTTGAGGGCGCCGTTCTTGCGAATGAGAGGGGTGGCGATGCGTTCACAGTCCACCTTCATCGGTTCAAAACGACCAACTTCGCATAGAACACCTTCATTCACCGCTCCATCCCAATCGCCTTCGATACGGACGAGACTGTTGTTGCGGGTGAGTACGTTAATATTGCAGCCCACCGAGCAGCCAACGCAAACCGTATTGGTAACGTCGACCTGGGTTTCCTTGCCACGGTAAGCACTCCAGCGGTCGATCAGGGCGCCGGTCGGGCAGACCTGCACACAAGCGCCGCAGGAAATACAGGTGCTTTCGCCAAGAGGTATACCGGTGTCGGCCACTAAAATACTGTTGGCGCCGCGTTCTTCGAAACCAAGGGTGTAATTGCCGATCAATTCACCGCAGGCGCGTACGCAGCGGCGGCACAAGATACAGCGGTTGTTTTCAAGGATGATATATGGATGTGAGGCATCCATGGGGTATGGCTGATAATTCGGTGAAAGCGGCCAGTGGGTCATGCCTTCAGCATAAGCGGAGTTCTGCAGTTCACAGTCGCCGCCGCTGACCTGGCAATAGGGGCAGAAATGATTGCGTTCACTGAAGATCAGCGTTAAAACAAATTTGCGGGCATCCAAGACTTTCTTTGTGTTGGTTTTGATCACCATATTATTGGATACCGGTAAGGTGCAAGATGGCTGCAATGTACGCGCGCCTTCAACTTCAACCAGACACAGGCGGCATCCGCCATAGGGGGTCAGGTGAGGGTGGTCGCAAAGGGTTGGAATATCAATTCCGTTGGCCTGGGCAGCACGTAAAACAGTAATCCCGTCCGGGACTTCCAGTTGTTTGTCATTGATTGTAATCGTCGCCATTATTGTTTCTCTCCTGTCAAATAAATACAAAATTCCTAGATCTTTTTTCCACTCATCGGGCATACACCCGTTGGGCAAACTTTTAATCGAATATGCGCCTCAACTTCAGCCCGGTAATGATTCAGGATGTCACGAATGGGAGCGCCGGCTGTTTGTCCAAGACCGCAGTTGGATAATTGGTAGAGATTATCACTTAAATTCATTAAATCTGTCAGGTCATTCAATGTGCCCGTCCCTTCAGAAATATTGGTCAGGATTTCGAAGGCGCGTTGATTTCCGATACGGCACGGGTTGCATTTCCCGCAGGATTCCTTGCGGAAGAAATTAAGCAAGACCTTTGCCAGGTCTACCACACAGGTGTCTTCATCACAGATCAGCAGCGCGCCTGAACCAAGTGCTACGCCTGCTTTACTGAACGAGTCAAAGTCCATGGGGGTATCCTGCAAAATGGCAGGGACGATCGAACCGGAAGATCCACCGGTCTGGGCCAGTTTGAAGGGTTTGTCGTTTTTCATGCCCTTGCCGTAGATGGCGATGACTTCACGCAGCGTGATGCCCATCGGCACTTCGATCAAACCGGTTACATTAACGTTGCCAAGAATGGTATACACCTTTGTTCCGGGGCTGGTTTTGGGTCCAAACCCGCGGTACCATTCCGCGCCGTTGCGCAGGATGGGGGCGATATTGGCCATGGTTTCCACGTTGTTCACAAGGGTGGGTTTTGACCATAGTCCATTGGTGGTCGGATAAGGTGGACGTGCACGCGGTTCCCCTCGTTTCCCTTCAATGGACTCAATTAATGCGGTCTCTTCACCGCAGATGTAAGCGCCTGCGCCTGAATGTACGTGCAAGTCAAGACTGAAATCGGTGCCGAAAATGTTCTTTCCCAGGAGTCCCATTTCTTTGGCTTGCTGAATGGCTTTCTTGATGCGTTCCTGTGCCAGGACATATTCGCCGCGGATATAGAAATAGCCTTCATCGGCTCCGACTGCATAGGCGGCAATCGCCATGGCTTCGATGATCGAGTGAGGATCGCCTTCAAGGATCAGTCGATCTTTGAAAGTACCGGGTTCGCTTTCATCCGCGTTGCAGATAACGTATTTCTTTTCACTGTTGGTTTTGGAAACAAAGCGCCACTTGGTACCGGTTGGAAAACCGGCGCCGCCGCGTCCGCGCAGACCGGAATTTTCAAGAGTGCTAAAAATCTCTTCCGGAGACATTTCAGTAACGGCTTTTGCAAGGGCCTGATAACCATCGTGGATGATGTAATCGTCAATGGAATCAGGATCGATGACGCCGGCACGTTCCAGCACAATACGTTGCTCGGCGGGAAGGGTGCCCTTGCGGGCGGACAACCAGGCGATCCTGCCGGTTAATTCTCTTACGGGAGCTTGCAGTGAAACTGCCACACGGCCTTTATAGAGATGTTCCTCCACCAGAAAATGTACATCCTCCTTGCGGACGGGGCCGTAAATAGTTGCTTCCGGATAAATAATCACCAAAGGAGCAGCATCCTGGCGGCCAACATCGCCCACCATGGTCAATGAGATTTCATTGTCCAATCCAAATGCACTGATCTCTTGCTGTAAAGCCTGATAGACCTCGTTGGCACCGTTGGCGATGCTTTGCGGGTCACTGGAGACTAATACCATGGAACGAATTGCTTTCATGTTTGCCTCCCTTTAGTGATATCTTGCAAGAATTTCGGGGACCTGTTTGGGGTCCACGTTTCCGATAACGTCATCATCGATCATCATGACGGGACCAACGCCGCAAACACCCAGGCAGCTGGTTGTTATCAGCGTCCATTTCCCGTCAGGTGTTGTCTCATTCTCGTTGATCTTCAAGGCTTCCTTAATTGCCAACCATACTTCACGACCGCCGGCAACATGACAAGGGGCGCTTTCACAGAACTGCAGCACGTGTTTTCCGCGCGGTTTGGTTGAAAGCAACCTGTAAAAGCTTGCAACAGAAAATAGCTGGCTTTTGGGTACCTTCAACAATCTACTGAGTTCATCAAGCGCTTCACCGGGTAGATAACCAATTTCCCGGTTCACATCATTCAGAATTGGTATCAATTCGTCCTGTGACGCACCGTAACGATCGACGGCAGCTTGGACAGCGTCCAATATTACCTTGCCGTCTTTGGGTTCAATTGTCATGTTCTCCTCCTCGGCTTAGATGGTGTTAATCAAGTTGAAGGGGAAATCGCCACCTCAACAAAATTAATTAATGACAATTGCGTTAAAGTTACAGACCTGCATACATATTCCGCAGCGGACGCAGACATCGGGGTCGATGACGTGCGTTTGACGCCTTTCACCGGAGATCGCATTTACAGGGCAGTTGCGTGCACAGACAGTACAGCCGGTGCAGGTTCCATCGATGATTTCGTAACGGATTAGTGGTTTACAGACTTTGGCGGGGCAGCGTTTTTCCTTGATGTGAGCTTCATATTCGGCACGGAAGTGTTTGAGTGTGCTCACGACAGGGTTTGGAGCGCCTTGGCCCAGACCGCAAAGACTGTCTTCGCGAATTTGTTCGCAAAGCATTTCAAGTGTATCCAGGTCTTCCATTTTTCCGCGGCCTTCGCAAATCCCTTCAAGGATCTCAAGGATCTTGCGCGTTCCAACGCGGCA